>ERZ650918.493-NODE-493-length-43327-cov-3.471852_pt1 | contig 43327 bp, 36 predicted proteins | sample MGYA00514758_ERZ650918 | MGnify/ENA metagenome assembly ERZ650918 | reverse complement strand
TGTCATGTTTTCGATCTCTTTGCCGTCCTGGGCGATGACCTGGATGATCGGAAGACCGAATTTCTTTGCGAACTCGAAGTCACGGTCATCATGGGCCGGTACGCACATGATGGCACCGGTACCGTAATCAGCAAGTACATAGTCGGACAGCCAGATCGGAACCTCTTTACCGTTTAACGGGTTGATGGCGTAGGAGCCCGTAAATACGCCTGTCTTTTCCTTGCCCTGGAGACGGTCTACGTTGGACTTCATGGAAGCATCGAAGATGTACTTCTCTACTGCTTCTCTTGTCTCGTCTTTTGCGAGCTTGTGCTCCGGGGAGAGAACCATAAAGGTCGCGCCGTGGAGCGTATCCGGTCTTGTCGTGTAGACGGTGATCTTCTCATCACGTCCTTTAACCGGGAAATCCACCTCTGCACCGTAGGATTTACCGATCCAGTCTGTCTGCATCTTTTTAACCTTCTCCGGCCAGTCGAGCTTGTTGAGGTCATCTAAGAGACGGTCTGCGTACGCTGTGATCTTCAACATCCACTGGCGGAGGTTCTTCTTTGTAACCGGTGTACCGCAGCGCTCGCAGCAGCCGTTTACAACTTCCTCGTTCGCAAGGCCTGTCTTACAGGACGGGCACCAGTTGATCGGGAATTCCTTCTCGTATGCAAGACCTTTTTTGAACATCTGTACGAAGATCCACTGGGTCCATTTGTAGAAGGACGGATCTGTCGTGTTTACTTCCATATCCCAGTCATAGAGCGCTGCGATCTGGTTGATCTGGCGTTTGATATTTTTGATATTGGACGCTGTGGAGATTGCCGGATGAACGCCCATCTTGATCGCGTAGTTCTCAGCCGGAAGACCAAACGCGTCCCAGCCCATCGGGTGGATCACATATTTTCCCTTTAATAACTGATAACGGCTCCATACATCGGAGATTACATAACCTCTCCAGTGACCTACATGAAGTCCGCTTCCGGACGGATATGGGAACATATCCAGACAGTAATATTTCGGTTTTTTTCCGTCATTTACATTGATGGGATTTTTTTCCCAGTTTTCCCGCCATTTTTTCTCAATGGCGCTGTGGTTGTAGCTTGCCATAATCTTTCCTCCTGAATCATGATGGAATAATAAGGTACAGTTTCTGTTTATAGAATTTAGAATCCTCGCGGAGCGTTTTTTATTTCGAATAACTATTCAGAACAGTGATTTAAAATAAAAAAACCTGCGTCTCCAGGCTTTTGCCTCAGAGACGCAGGCACTTGTTCTCTCTAATGCTCTGCGCGGTACCACTCTGTTTCATGCTTGTACATGCACCTTATGGATCTGCCACAGACAATTTTCATCAGCAGATACTCCTGTCTGATAATCTGTCACAAATCGCTTCTCCTGTAACGGTGAGAATCCGTCCGCTCCTACCAGGATCTCTCCCTTCGGATGGCTGCTCCAGGACCAGTTCAGCTGTCTTTCTGTCTCCGCCTTTCACCAGCCGGCGGTTCTCTGGGCACATCTGTACAGCCTACTTGCTTCCCTTCCCTGCATTTTTGCTGATTCTAAATTTATCACAATCCCATGCATGTGTCAAGCCATAACAGGGAAGATTCAGGCAGGAAAACTTTTATGAAAATAAAAACTGAACCGCACACACAGCCAGAAAAGCCCATACTCCCGGCGCCTTACACAGCTCGGAAAGTCCGCGTTCTCCCTCCTTCCATCCCCATGCCCTGGTCCAGGACAGCTTTGGAAGCCACATACAGGCCATGACCACAGCTCCTATGATACTGACAGCCATTCCTGATACCAAAAATGGGCCTGACGCAATGGATATCCACGGGAATGCATTTGCTCCCCGGACCAAAAGCAGAGGGATCACGCCTCCTGTCAGGTTGATTATCATATGAAGTACCACATTGTAGCGCAGCTTTCCGGTACTGCTGTACAGATAGGCAAAAATCATTCCCAGCATACAGGCATAAAAGAACTGGAACAGATTTCCATGATACAGGCCAAAGCTGACTCCGGAAATGATAACCGCCAGCGGCTGTCCATAAGGGATGAGACGATCAATCAGCAGCTTTCGAAACAGCAGTTCCTCCATAAGAGGTGCAATAACCACCGTTGTAAAAATCATAACTGCAGGATTCAAAGTCTGAATCACATCTGAAACAGGATTGGTGCTCTGAACCCCTCTTGTCATATCCCACACCGACGCCAGCACACTTCCCAGAAGATTTCCCATGTAGGCAAATCCCATACAGAATACAGCCAAGAAAAACAGCTCCATTCCCCGGATTCTTCGATCCCCCGGGCGGTGCCACGCCGGAAGCCGCCGAAGAGTCAGAAAGCAAAGGGGAAATCCCGCAAGATACATACTTGCCTGAGATAAAACCATAGTTACATTATCATTCCATAAAAATTTCTGCCACGGCTCCGGTGCAGCGGCTGATGCCAGAACAATCAGATATTGCACTGCCGTTGATGCCAGAAAAAATACAGTATATGCCCAGCCAAGTCTGGACAGTACTTTTCTTCCGTTCATCCTTTTCCTCCTGGTTTGTGTTTTCTCCATTAAAAGAAGCAGGCATATCGCCTGCTTCTTTTGCGGATACCTTATGTAAGTATAACCTTAATCGTTGCCGTTGTCTACCTTGGATGCGCGGGCTTCGATTTCTTTCTTCTGGATATCGCCAGGTGCCTGCTCGTAACGGCTGAACTCATATTCAAACACACCGATTCCGCCGGTCATGGAACGCAGATCGGTATTGTAGCCAAACAGCTCAGACATGGGGATATCTGCCTCAATCACCTGTTTGCCATGGTGATCAGAGTTCATACCCAGGACACGTCCTCTTCTGCGGTTCAAATCGCCCATTACATCGCCGGTGAATTTATCCGGAACGGTTACCTTCAGGGACGCAATCGGCTCAAGGAGTACCGGATTGGCATCCATAAAGCCCTTCTTAAACGCCATAGATGCTGCAGTCTTAAATGCAAGCTCGGAGGAGTCTACGGGATGGTAAGAACCGTCTACCAGGGTTGCCTTGATTCCAACTACCGGATAAGCAGCCATGGGGCCTTTCACACAGCTTTCCTGAATACCCTTTTCCACTGCCGGGAAGTAGTTTTTCGGAACTGCGCCACCGAATACACGTTCTTCAAATACATACGGTGTCTCCAGATCGCCGGAGGGCTCAAACTCCATCTTAACATCGCCGTACTGTCCGTGTCCGCCGGACTGCTTTTTATATTTGCCCTGAACCTCCACTTTCTTGCGGATAGTCTCACGGAATGCAAATTTCGGCTTACTTAATTCAATCTCAACCTTATATCTGTTTAACAGCTTGCTGACAACAACCTCCAGCTGCTGATCACCAATACCGTACAGAAGAAGCTGGCGGTTTTCTTTATCGTTGACCGATTTCAGAGTCAGATCCTCATCCATCAGCTTAGCTAAAGCGCTGGATACCTTATCCTCATCGCCCTTGGTTACAGTCTTATAACGCATATAAGTATAAGGTGTAGAAATCTGCGGTTTGTGGTATACAATCGGTGCAGAGCGCAGAGCAATGGTATCACCGGTCTGAGTAACGCCCAGCTTGGAAACAGCACCAATATCTCCTGCCTTTAACTCCGGAACCTCAATGGTGTCCTTGCCTCGCAGCAGATACAGCTTTCCAACCTTTTCCTCTGTATCCTTATTTACATTGTAGATCGTGCAGTCCGGTTTCAGAGTACCGGTACAAATCTTCATCAAAGAATATTTTCCGATAAACGGATCAACAATGGTCTTAAATACTCTGGCTGACAGAGATACCTGGTCGTTGTACTTGGCTGTAAAACGCTCGCCAGTGGATACATCCACACCAATACACTCAAACTTATCCGGAGTCGGAAGATAACGGTCAATTACCTGCAGAAGGGTTTTAAAGCCCTGGCAGTTAATGCCGGATCCCATCAGTACCGGAACAATGGATCCATCTATTACATGTTCCCGCAGAGCGCCCTGAATCTCTTCCAGTGTAAATTCTTCACCGGAGAAATACCGCTCCATATACTCTTCGCTGGTCTCTGCAACAGCCTCTAACAGAGCGTCTCTTGCAATTCCCAGGTTTTTCTGAGAGTAATCAGGAATCTCGCATTCTTCGTAATCGCTCAGATTGGTAAAGCGGCGTCCTGCCATCTTTACAACATTGACATAGCCCACAAATTTTTCATTTTCACGGATCGGCAGCTGGAACGGAGCCACGCTTCTGCCGAATCTTCTCTCCAGCTTCAGAACCAGTTCACGGAAGCTGGCATGATCGTCGTCCATATTGGTTACGAAAATGATTCTCGGCAGTCTCAGCTTATCGCACAGCTCCCATGCCTTTTCCGTACCAACCTCAATACCTGCCTTGCAGTTTACTACAATGATTGCCGCGTCAGCCACGCTGACAGCCTCTTCCACCTCGCCTACGAAATCGAAGTATCCGGGAGTATCCAACAGATTGATCTTCATCATACCGTTGTCACCTTCATACTCCAGCGGAATCAGAGATGTGGAGATGGAAAACTGACGTTTGATTTCCTCTTTATCGTAATCGCTGATGGTATTTCCATCGGTTACCTTGCCCATACGTTTCGTGACTCCGGTTACCAGTGCCAGTGCCTCTGCAACCGTCGTCTTACCGGCCCCGCCGTGACCAAGCAACACGACGTTTCGGATTTGTTGTGTTCCATAAACGTTCATATAATTCCCTCCTGTACATCAAATTTTGTCTATGATGCTATTTTACTAAAAAATTTTGAATTTTTCAAGCAAAACCGACGAGTTGCACAAATTATTTTTTTGCCCGCTTTAAAGCTCAAAAGTTTAAAGTAATAAAGCGTTGACAATCACCATCAAATCGAGTAGAATACCTTTATGTCAGAAAACGTGACAGAATTCCAGAAGAAATCGAGGACATCTATCTATGATTATTATTATGAAACCAGGCGCTCCCGAAGAAGCTATTCAAAGGGTTGCCCATGAGATTGAAAACAAGGGACTTCAGGTTCATCTTTCCCACGGTCACCAGGTAACCATCATCGGGGTAGTAGGCGATAAATCCAAGCTTCAGGGGGTCAATTTTGAAGTCAGCGAAGGCGTAGACAAGGTTATGTCCGTAACCGAATCCTACAAGCTTGCCAACCGGAAATTCCACCCGGAGGATACCATAGTCACCCTTGGCAATACCACCATTGGGCCAGGTACTCTGACCATTATGGCCGGCCCCTGCGCCATTGAAAGCCGGGAACAGCTGATGGAAACAGCCTTTGCCGTTAAAAAGGCCGGCGCTACCCTGCTGCGTGGCGGCGCTTACAAGCCAAGAACCTCCCCCTATTCCTTCCAGGGTCTGGAGGAAGAAGGCCTCCGCTATATGAAAGAGGCCAGGGAAGCTACCGGACTGAGCGTGATCTGTGAAGTGACCAGCGAGCACGCTATTGATACCGCATCCAAATATGTAGATATGCTTCAGATCGGCGCCAGAAACATGCAGAATTTTGAGCTTTTAAAGGCTGCTGGCCGTTCCGGAATTCCGATTCTTTTAAAACGCGGACTTTCCGCTACCATTGATGAATGGCTGAATGCAGCAGAATATATTATGTCGGAGGGAAATCACAATGTTGTTCTCTGCGAACGTGGAATCCGCACTTACGAAACCTCCACCAGAAATACCCTGGATATCAGCGCTGTTCCTGTTCTGCGTAAACGGACTCACCTACCCATTATCGTAGACCCCAGCCATGCCACCGGTGTCCGTGATTATGTAGCTCCACTTTCCAAGGCAGCCATTGCAGCTGGTGCTGACGGACTGATGATTGAGGTTCATCCGTGCCCTGCCTGCGCTCTTTCTGACGGTCCTCAGTCTTTGACCTTTGAACAGTTTGATTCACTTACAGGAGAGTTGAGACCGTATGCCGAGCTTTCCGGACGGAAATTTTAATCTGCTTTCTGCATCTGACTGCATGTTTATTGAATAGGGAGGTTTTACCATGGCAGATACAACCTTTGGTTTTATCGGCTTCGGCCTGATCGGCGGTTCCATTGCAAAAAGCATCCGCCGCTCCTGCCCCGAGGCCCGGATTATGGCCTATATGCGCAGCCGCTCCAAGCTGGAACAGGCAAAGCAGGACGGTGTTGTAGACCTTATTCTTGATGAGCCCGGAAGCCAGTTAGGCCAGTGTGACATTATTTTTCTGTGTACGCCTGTAGAGTATAATGCCGGTTATCTGGAAGCAATCCGTCCTTTCCTGAAGGAAGGAGCGCTGATTACTGATGTGGGCAGCACAAAAACCAGTATTCACCAGGCTGCCCGGCAGCTTGGCATGGAAGAGATTTTTATCGGAGGTCATCCCATGGCCGGTTCAGAAAAGACCGGCTATGAAAATTCTACCGATCACCTTCTGGAAAATGCCTATTATATTATCACACCTACGCCCCTTTCCCGGCAGGAAGACATTGACCGGATGGTTCAGGTAGCAAAGCTCTCTGATGCCATCCCCATTGTGCTGGATTACAGAGAGCACGATCGGATTGTGGCGGCTATCAGCCACCTTCCTCATCTGATTGCTTCCAGCCTGGTCAATCTGGTTCGGGATTCTGACAATACCCAGGAGCTGATGAAGCGGCTGGCTGCCGGAGGCTTTAAGGATATTACCCGTATCGCCTCCTCGTCTCCGGAAATGTGGGAACAGATCTGTATGACCAATACAGAAAATATTATTTTGATGATGAAGGATTATATTTCCTCTCTTCAGGATATTCTCTCTGCCCTGGAAAATCGGAATGGCTCCTATGTTCATCAGCTGTTTGACTCCTCCCGCACCTACCGTAACTCTATCTCTGAGGGAGTCCGCGGCTCCGTCATCCCCGACTATTCCTTTACCGTGGATGTTGTGGATGAGCCAGGCGCCATTTCTACCCTGGCCTGCATTTTAAGCGCCCGTGGCATCAGCATGTCCAATATCGGCATTAATCACAACCGGGAACACGGGGAAGGAGCTCTGCGAATTACTTTTTATGATGAAGCATCCATGAATCAGGCATGGGCACAGCTGAAAAAATACAATTACGAATTAATCAAAGGGGTATAAATATTATGAAATTCAGAAAATGCGGCAGTCTGCGGGGAGAGCTTACGATTCCCGGCGACAAATCCATCTCTCACCGCAGTGTCATGTTTGGCTCCCTCGCCAAAGGAACCACGGAAATCTATGATTTTCTCCAGGGGGCAGACTGCCTTTCTACCATCTCCTGCTTCCGCAGCATGGGGATAGAAATTGAAAACAAAGGAAACTGCGTTCTTGTACATGGCAATGGTCTTCATGGTCTGAAAAAACCGGATTCTGTTCTGGACTGCGGCAACAGCGGAACAACCACCCGGCTCATTTCCGGGATTTTGTCTGCTCAGGATTTTTCTGTTACCCTGACTGGCGACGCATCCATCCAGAAACGCCCCATGAGGCGGATTATCCAGCCCCTTTCCCAGATGGGGGCTAAAATCCGCAGCATCCAGGGCAACGACTGCGCTCCCCTTGAAATCGAGGGAACCCATCTCCACGGAATTCACTATCAGTCGCCTGTAGCGTCTGCCCAGGTGAAATCGGCCATTCTTCTGGCCGGTCTTTATGCAGACGGGGAAACAAAGGTGACGGAGCCTTTTCTTTCCAGAGATCACACAGAGCGAATGCTTCGAAGCTTTGGGGCCAAGGTAGAAAACCAGGGAACCACCGCGAGAATTCTTCCAGCAGAAGAACTTTACGGACAGAAGCTCCGTGTTCCCGGTGATATCTCCTCTGCTGCCTTTTTCCTTGCAGCAGGACTGATCATTCCCGGCTCCGAGCTTCTTTTAAAACATGTAGGAATCAATCCTACCCGGGATGGAATCCTTCGTGTCTGCAGAGCCATGGGAGGAAATATTACCATATTAAATGAAACCTCCGAAGGGGAACCCGCCGCTGATATTCTTGTCACGTCCAGTTCCCTTCATGGAACTGTCATTGAAGGCGCTATTATCCCCACGCTGATTGATGAGCTTCCCATAATTGCAGCCATGGCCTGCTTTGCCGAGGGAGACACCATCATCCGAGATGCCGCTGAGCTGAAAGTCAAGGAATCCAACCGAATCGAGGTTATGGTTCGCAATCTTTCTGCCATGGGCGCAGATGTAGAGGAGACAGAAGACGGTATGATTATTCACGGCGGACGGCCGCTTCACGGCGCAGTGATTGACAGCCGTCTGGATCACAGGATTGCCATGACCTTTGCAGTTGCCGGCTGCATGGCTGATGGAGAAACGGAGATTCTTGGGGCAGAATGTGTCAACATTTCCTACCCTGGCTTCTATGAGGATCTGAAAGGTCTGATGAAATAAAAACCTTCCGCGCGGATCGCCATGCAGCAAAAAAAATTTTGCGCAGAAGCGATCCGCCACAGACAAAGAAGCTCGCCGCCGAGCTTCTTTTTTAATTTTCTCTTACAATCTTATGACCATTTCGGACATTTGTTCAAAGGGTCTTGGCAATCATTTTTTAATCCGCTATAATAAGTCTAATTGACGTAACTATTCAGGACGGCGGGAGATCTGGCAGAAAAATTCGTGTCAAGCTTGCTTGTAAGCGGATTTTCCTGCCAGATCTCACATCGGAGGAATCTCCGATGCTTCTTGTTCGGCTTTGCCGGACAAGAAGATACCCGTCCTGAACAGTTGCTAATTAAAAAAAATACAAGTTAGGAGAATGGATTCATGAAAAAACATACAGGAAGAATCAAAGCCCTTCTTCTGGGCTGTATCTGTGCTGTGACCTCGGCATTTTCTGCCATTCCGGCCGTGGCCGACACCATTGTTCCGCCGATTCAGGGGAATACCTCATCTGTTTCCGGTACTGCTCCTCTGGTAAGCGGCACCGCTGAACTAAATATTCCCACCCTCTGGGTTGCCGGCGACTCGACTGCAGCAGCTTTTAATGACACGAATTATTATTCCCCCCGGGCCGGCTGGGGCACACAGCTGGGACTCTACATCCAGGGTGTCAACATCCAGAATATGGCTGTTTCCGGCACCAGCTCTAAAACTTATGCAGATACAGATCAGTACCAGACGATCCTGCAGAATATAAAAGCCGGCGACTACCTGATGATTGGCTTCGGCCACAACGATGAACGCCCGGAGCTGGGACGCTATACCAATCCCGACGGTTCTCCTTCCGTAGTCGGCTCCTTCCAGTACTATCTGTTTGAAAAATACATACAGCCAGCCAAGGAAAGAGGGGCTATCCCGATTCTGGTTACTCCCATTGTCCGCAGAGATCTGGGCAACAATTACACAGGAGAAAGCGGACATATTACGGAAACCGTTACCAATGAAGAAGGGACCTTCCAGGGCGGCAATTATGCTAAGGCTATCAAACAGCTGGGCGTAGGCAAAAGCGTAACCGTTCTGGATTTGACCGCCCGTACCAAGGACGTCTATGAACGCCTGGGAGCTCAGGGAGTTAAGGAGCGCCACGCCTGGACCTCTCAGCGGGAAGCCAGCATTGACAATACCCACACCAACCAGTACGGCGCTGCCTGCAATGCCTGGTTCATTGCAGACGAGCTGTTAAAATCAAACTGCAATCTGAAGAATTATGTAGTTGCCAACCCTCAGATTCCCCAGTTTACAGAGGCGGCCTTAAATCCCTCTTACCAGGGACAGAATTTCTCCGCTCCCACCGCAGCAAGCACTCTGTGGAATCCCTCCGGAGACTGGAAGCCCACTGTGTTTGGAGATATAGACGGATATGAGTTCCTGAATCATCTGTATTTCAGTCTTCAGCCTCAGTCTGACGGCTCCATCCGCATGGCAGCAGGCGGCGACTCCCCGCTGACCAGAGATGCCGATGCCGGAAAGATTGCCGCATCCAGCGACGGCCTGGCCATGTATTATCAGCAGGTACCGGCAAACCGGAATTTCATCCTGTCTGCTGATGTGACAATTAACTATCTGGAAAAAGAAAACCAGAATTCCTTTGGACTGATGGTTCGTGATGATATTTATCTGGACACCGTTATCAATGACACCATGGGCGACTATGTAGCAGCCGGTCCTCTTCAGATGGCCTCTGACCAGCCCTGGAACTGTTTTGCCCGAAAAAATGGGCAACTGATCTCCGGCGGTACCGCATCCCGGATTTACAATCCTGGAGAAACTGTACATCTGGAAATCCGGAAAGGTCCTGATGGCTACACCTGTATCTTTGGTGATAACGCTCCTGTCAGCGCAGGCTTTGATTTCCCGCTGACTGCCATTGATTCTGATTTTGTTTATGTGGGTATGTTTGTATCAAAAAGCGCAGACGTTACCTTCCAGAACATTTCTCTGACTCTACAGTAGAATATCCTTATCTGGCGGTCACCCTTTTCGGGGTGACCGTTTTTTCTTTCATAAAAAAATACGTCCTGTGAAACAAAAATGCTCCGCGAGGATCGCCATGCTTCTGTTATGATTCATTTACCAGTTTTCCCGTCATATGCTCTGGGGTGAACTCCAGACAAAGCACATGAGGTCCGGCATGTTTTACTTCATGCTCAATGTATTCCTGATCCTCTGTAAATTTTCCGCACAGCTCCCTGCATATCTTCATGGACTTTTCCACGTCATGAATTGGGCGGAGCCTCCCAAAGACCACCACACTTTTTATATTCAGAGCCCACTCACCCTCTTTTCGGAAGCCTTTGTCATAAACACAGTAGGAAGCCTTGTCACACTTCTCAATCGCATCAATCTTATGACCTTCCTTTGCTCCATGAAAATAAAGCTTCCCATCCTCTTCGCAATACCAGTGATCCATGGGAATTCCATAGGGATATCCATTATCTCCAATTAAAGACAGAACGCCCCGGGGCTCCTGCTTCAAAATTTCCCGACACTCCTCCTCTGATATCTGCTGCTTGAATCTTCTCATTTTTCTGAACATTCTTTTTCCTCCTAAAATCGTAACTGTTCAGGACGGGGTATCTTCTTGTCCGGCAAAGCCGAACAAGAAGCATCGGAGATTCCTCCGATGTGAGAACTGGAAGAAAGCCCTGCTTACAGGCAAGCCTGACACAGATTTTTCTTCCAGTTCTCCCGCTGTCCTGAATAGTTGCCTTAAATCATAGAAATCATTCCCGCCCACAAAGGCAGAGTAATAATACTTAGCAGAGTAGTGACTACAACGGAACCCGCAGCCATTTCCTCATTGTATCCAAACTGCACAGCAAATACAGATGTAATCGCCGCACAGGGACAGGCCTCCAAAAGAAAGACTACCTGGGCCTGCATTCCCGTAAATCCAGCAGCCAGATAAATTCCAAAGCATACCAGAGGAATCAGAATCAGCCTGAGTAAAATCATAGCTGAAATCTGTACATTCCGGATAATCTTCCCCAGATTGCTGTCTGCAATAATCATCCCTGTAATAAACATTGCCATAGGCGTATTCATCCCGCTGATTAGCTTTATAGGCTCTGCCAGCACACCAGGAATCGGAATCCGTCCCAGGTAAATCACCAGTCCCAGCATCACTGAAATCAGAACCGGCGTTGTGAAAAGCTTTTTCATCGTTGTCCGGAAGCCCCCTGCTTCTCTTCTGGACTTTCCTTCTCTTCCTTTGCTGAGCATAATATAACCATGCGTCCATAGCAAAATATTAAATACCGTTACATAGGCGCTGGCATAAAGAAGTCCTTCTTCACCAAACATCACCTGAATCAGGGGAAATCCCATAAAGGCTGCATTGGAATAAATGCAGGCAAATTGCTGAATCGGTCTTTCTGATGGGGGGAATTTTTTCGTAAAAATCACAGTTACAGCCAGTCCCACCAAAATCAGCAGCAGTGACACGCCGTAGGCCCAGAGAAGATTCCGGAAAATTTCCGGCTGAAATTCAGCAAAATAGGAATTAAGAATCATGCAGGGACAGATCAGATTGACCAGCAAATCCGAAAATGCTTTCTTGCCTTCCATCCGAATCAGTCCTGTCTTTACACCGGCAAAGCCTGCAAACATCAAAATAAACAACACAAAAACCTGCCTCATGGCTGTCATCGCCAAATCCATTTTTATTCCTCCTCAATACCGGGAAAGCTCCCCTCTGTTTAAATCGTTAAAAAAACTCCTTCCCGCACATTATACCAATGCTCAGGAAGGAGTTGTCTATACATCCATTATTCCTTATCTTTCGTCTGTATCCCAGTTGTGATATACCGCCTGCACATCGTCATCATCATCCAGCAGATCCAGAAGGCGGTTCATTCTCTTAATGTCCTCCTCGTCGGTCAGTTCCACCCAGGTCTGAGGAATCATCGTTACATCAGCCTCCAGCATGGGGATACCTTCCTTCTCCAGAGCCTCACGCACTGCACTGAAATCCTCTGGAGCTGTAATTACCTCGTAGCTGTCCTCTTCCTCTGCAAAGTCCTCTGCGCCTGCATCCAGAGCCAGCATCATCAGCTCATCCGGATCCATTTCACACTCTTCTTTATCAATGACAATCTGTCCCTTTTTGTCAAACATGAAAGATACGCTTCCCTGGGTACCGATATTTCCGTTTCCCTTGGTAAATGCGCTTCTTACATTGGCAGCAGTACGGTTCTTGTTGTCTGTCAGTGTATCTACAATAACAGCCACGCCATTGGGGCCGTATCCCTCATAGGTCAGCACCTCATAATTAACAGAGTTTGCATCACCTGCTGCTTTTTTGATACCGCGGTCAATGGTATCATTCGGCATATTATTAGCCTTTGCCTTTGCAATCACATCACGCAGCTTGCTGTTGTTGGCCGGATCGGGACCGCCCTCTTTTACAGCTACAGCAATTTCACGGCCGATCACTGTAAAAATCTTTCCCTTTGCTGCATCATTCTTCTCTTTTTTGTGTTTAATATTGGCAAACTTGGAATGTCCTGACATAAAATCTAACTCCTTATCTTTTTCTCTTTTCGTCCCTGTTCAAAACATCTTTTTCATTCTAGCACTATTTTCCCGGAATGACAACCCTTTCTTCCTGAGTTTCCCCCGGCAGGAGAACCATTTTTTCACTCAGGCCTCTCCCTGATGCATCTGCAACTCCATATTCAGATTCCTCAGCCACTTTTTCTGGCGGTACCGGGCATATCCAATCACTGCCTTGTATACCTCCTCAAACATGACCATGGCGTAAACCACATAAATCGGCTGCTTTAAGAAAAGTCCTCCCAAAAATGCCATGGGAATTCCGATCATCCATACGCCGCTGGTATCAATAAACAGGCAGACTCTGGTATCTCCTCCGCTTCTGAGGACACCGACAATATTGACGTAGTTAAACATTTTTGCCGGCATATACAGGATAAATACATTGAGGCAGCGTCTTACATGATCTGCAACCTCTGGAGATATACTGTACATTCCGATCACGGTGCCGCGGATTCCAAAACAGATTCCCATTGCTGCAAGCGTTACCAGAAACTGAAGAATCAGGAAATATTTCGCGTATTTTTCTGCCCGTTTCAGATTTCCTCCGCCCATTTCATGTCCCAGAATCACAGCCGCCGCTGCGCTGAGCCCCTGGAACAAAACAACCACAATATCCTGAATCGTAGTCGCAATCGTAATTGCCGCTACGGCATTGTCTCCCATTCGTCCATAAGCAAGGGAGTACATGGTAGTTCCCAGGCCCCACATAAATTCATTGGCAATCACCGGCCCTGTTGTCACGGCAAACTGCCTCAGAAACGCACGGCTGTAGCCCCACAGCTCCTTTATCCGGCATGCAAGAGGGGAACGGCTGATAAAGGTTACTGCAAGAAGAGCCCCGCACTCGGCAATTCTGGCAATCAGCGTAGCAAGGGCCGCGCCGGGAGCTCCCATGGCCGGCGCTCCAAAATGACCGAAAATAAAAATATAGTTAAATAAAATATTAATTCCAATGGTTATGCAGCTGATAACTACAGGAGCCTTTACTTTTCCCACTGCCCGAAGCATAGCCACATAGGTATTGGAAATTGCCGTACAGGGGTAGGAAAGGGATACCACAGCCAGATAGGCAGCGCCCACTGTAATGGAACTCTGACTGGTTGTAAAAATCCGCATAACCGCCTCCGGGCAAAGCTGTGCCGGAATCAGAAAACACAGGGAACCGGCTATGGAAATCATAAGAGCCAGTCCCAGCACCTTCCGTATATTTTTCACATCATGGTTTCCCCAGTACTGAGCTGCAAGAACTCCAGAGCCGCTGACAATTCCGAAAACCAGCAGAGAAAACACAAAAAACACCTTATTTGCCAGTCCTACTGCAGCGATGGAGGTTTCCCCCAAAGTTCCTATCATCATCGTATCCACCAGGTTTACAATGGTATTCAGCATCCCCTGCATGGCAACCGGAAAAGCAATCGTCACTGCCTTCCCCAAAAATCTCCGATCCTTCAGCATATTTCCTGTATCCGTCAACATCTGTGTCATTTTTCTTTCTGTACCTCTTTCTTTTCTCTTTTCCTATGACATAAAAATAACGCCTTTTCTGAAAAAAGCGTTATTTTCCTCTTATTCGGTCGTTTCTTCCCGTTCTTGCTCTCCAGTTCCTTCTCCGGAAGTCTCTGTCTCCCTGTCTTCCTCTGGAAGCCTTGTCACACGGACAGAAGCGATCATTTTATTTTCCACCTTCAGTATGGAAAACAGATATCCCTGGTACTGAACCTCCGGCTTCTCCTCTTCGCCAGGGATACGATCCAGTCTGGAAATCAAAAGTCCGTTAATCGTGTCGTAATTCTCCAGATCCTCCTCAGGGAATGTCACTCCCAGCTCCTCCTGAGCATCCTCCAGAGGCGTCATGCCGCTCATCGTCAGAATACCGTCTGTTCCACGAACAATAAACTGCTCGTCCTCATCGTACTCATCCAGAATATTTCCCACGATCTCTTCCAGAATATCCTCCATCGTTACCAGCCCCGCCGTCTGTCCATACTCGTCAATCACGATTTCCATATGAATCTTCTGAGACTGCATTTCCTTAAACAGAGAATTGATATTGCGGGTTTCCGGAATAAAATGAGCCGACCTAAGCATTCCCGGAACCAGGCGAAGAGCCGTCTGCGCTTCCCCGGGATTCTCCGCATGAACCAGCACATCCCGGATATGTACCGTTCCGATAATGTCGTCCAAATCCTCGCCATATACCGGAAAACGGGAATTGCTTGCCTCTTTAAGAACAAACCGCGACGCCTCCCGCACAGTCATGGAACCGTCCAGCGCCACAATATTCTTCCTGTGGGTCATGATATCGCCGGCTTCTTTATCGTCAAATTCAAAGATGTTGGAAATCATCTCTGCCTCACTGGATTCCAGAACCCCCTGCTCATGCCCCTCGTTGACCATGGTTTTAATGTCTTCCTCAGTTACATTTTCTGCTTTTGATTTTTGATACCTCCAAATCAGGTATCCGGCAATTACTGCAATTGCCGCAGCTGCCAGGAAAATTCCTGGATGCCCATAACCGTCGTCCATAGCTTTTTTGGAACTCCTTTTTCCTTTGAAAATAAATAATACGTAAATTATTGTACTAAATTTATTAATTTTCGTCAATGGCGAACTATGTAGGAGCAGGAAGCTCCAGGCTCACCATCAGCGCCAGATCTACCCTTTTCTGAAGTTCATCGTCAATATGGCAGATTCTTTCCTTCAATCTCTGCTTATCTATGGTTCTCAGCTGTTCTAAAAGAATTACCGAATCCTTCACCATATCACATCTGCGGGTATCCAGCTCCACATGGGTAGGCAGCTTCGCCTTGTTCATTTTCGACGTAATCGCTGCACAAATCACCGTTGGACTGTGTTTGTTTCCCACATCGTTCTGTATAATCAGAACAGGGCGGACTCCCCCCTGTTCTGAACCTACTACCGGACGCAGATCCGCATAATAAATATCTCCTCGTCGGATAATCACAGTTTTCACACTCCGTCAATCTTGTTTAGCAGTAGTATTGCCGTCTTTTGACCGGTGTATACCTTTCTGTGATTATTTTATGCTGCAGACGGAAACCTGTTAATCCTGACTCTAAAACAAAAATAAATTAAGATACATTCCCAGTAACCTTCTCCCGTTGCGAAAGGCTCTTTCCAGTAAGAAAATCCTCGTATTTGTCATCAAAATAATCCTTGGTTCCCACAACCTGTCCATTCTGGTAATAAACCCTCGGAATCCGTTTGCCCAAATCGCAGATCATTTCATAGTGAAAGCCGCCGCACAGCTCTGCCAGCTCTTCCACCGTAATTTCTTCCCCCTGATCGCTTCCAATCAAAGTAACCGGCGTTTCCTCCTTCACTCCCGGAATTCCTGTTACATCTACCATAAACTGATCCATACATACGCGGCCAAGAATCGGCGCTTTTTTTCCAAAAATCAGCACGTAACCTGTTCCGGAAAGACTGCGCGGATAGCCATCCCCGTATCCCACCGGAATGGTTGCTACCTTCATGGGATGATCTGCGACAAAGGTTCCTCCATAGCTGACTGCCTGACCTGGAAGGATCTCTTTTACGTAGGTTACAAAGCTTTTTAATCCCATCGCCGGTTTTAAGGGAACACGGCTGCGTTCCACCTCATCGGAGGGATACAGCCCATATACAGAAATTCCCGCCCGAACCATATCAAAGCCCATGTGGGGCAGATCAATAATTGCCGCGCTGTTGGCACAGTGTTTTATAGGAATCTCCACTCCCCTCTCTTTTAAAAGCTCTGTAAAATGCAGATACCGCTCCAGCTGCTCCTCTGTAGAGGTTTTATCTAGCTCATCTGCCCGGGCAAAATGAGTAAAAAGACCTTCCACATAAATCCCGGGAAGCCCCGCTATTTCTGCTGCCAGATCAGCTCCCTTTTCATCCGGAGTCATCCCAATCCTGCTCATTCCTGTATCAAGAGCCAGATGTACTGCGGCTGTAACCCCCCTGGCTTCCGCCAGCTGAGAAAGAGGCAAAGCCTGTTCCATAGTAAAAATTGTAGGGCGGATATCCGCATCCAGCATTTCTCTATATTGGCTTTTATGAGTTACTCCAAGAATCAGGATCCTTTTGCTGATTCCATGACGGCGCAGCATCAAAGCCTCCTCCAAGGTAGCTGCTGCATAACCGTCTACATAGGGCTCCATAGCTATAGCCGCAGGCACTGCCCCATGGCCATAGCCGTCAGCCTTGACAACGCCCAGAATTCCTGTTCCAGGAGCAAGATTACGTTTCATGGATTCCATATTAAATCGAATTGCATCTAAATCAATGGGCGCATAAACCCGTGTATACTGCTTCATGATCATTTCCTTCCTATGTCATAGAACGCATTTCCCTATGGCATAAAATACAGTCTGCCAGATTGCCGGCAAGTACGCTGTGAATTCCCCAGCGCCTTGCGGCCTCTTCCCCCGCCAGTCCATGCACATATACGCCTAGAAAAGCAGCATCTGTACATTCCAGCCCTCTTGCCAGAAGTCCGGCAATTACTCCGGTCAGAACATCTCCAGAACCGGCCTTTGCCATGGCGCTGCAGCCGCTGGGATTCAGCCACACATTTCCATCTTTATCCGCTGTAACAGTCGCTGCATCCTTCATCACACACACAACCCCATATCGGCTGCTGTAACTCCTGGCTGCCTGTACCGGATCCTCCTTCAGCTGCTCTACGGAACAGGAACACAGCCTCGCCATTTCTCCCATATGAGGAGTAATAATAATATTTTCTGTAAAATAGCGGGTCAGATAAGGATGGGACGCCACCGTGTTCAGTCCGTCTGCATCCAGAACAATAGGCACAAAAGCATCTGCGAGAATCTGCTCCACCAAATCACAGACATAAGGCTCCCTTCCCAACCCCGGCCCCAGCACAATGACATCGGCCCAGCGGCACTGTTTTTCCAGAAAAAGTTTTCCTTCCTCCAGAGAAAGCTCCTCCGGATCGTAGGTTTCCACAATGGCTTCGGGAAGCTGATTTTGAAGAATTTCCCGGTTTTCCGGAACGGTAAGAAGCTTTACCAGCCCAGCACCTGTTCGGTAGGCAGCCAGTCCGCTTAAATAGGCAGCTCCGCACATTCCCCGGCTTCCTGCAACAATCAGTACCCTTCCGAATGTTCCCTTATTTCCATCTGCCTGCCTGTTTCTCAGCCGTTCCAGTTCAGACGGCTCCGGCACCAGTCCATCCCATCCAGAATACTCCAGGCTGTCTTCTGTAAAACCAATATCTGCCGTCCTGACCTGTCCGGCAAAGCCTTTGCCCGGATACAAAAGCAGGCCTGTTTTTTCAAATCCAAAGGTCACCGTTATGTCTGCAGCCAGGGCAGTTCCCATCACTGCTCCTGTAGCAGAATGAATGCCGGAAGGAATATCCACAGCAGTCACCTGTATTTTTCCTGCCTGCTTTTTCTCCTGGAGGTACTCCAGAAGCCGAAAACCGGAGCCCTCCACCGGACGGGAAAGCCCTATTCCGAAAATACCGTCAATGACCACCGGCCATCTGCCTTCCTCCATCTCCTGCTTCCAGAGAACTTCCCCCTTTTGGCCTTCCCAGACCATAGGAATCTGAAGCTTCTCTGCAATTTTCTGCTGAAGCCGGTTTTCCTGGGTAGCCTGTTCCGGATTTCCCCATAGAAGAATCTTTACCCGATATCCCCACCCCTTTAAAATGCGGGCTGCTGCGATTCCGTCTGCGCCGTTATTCCCCATACCGCAAACTGCCAGAATTCCAGAATTCTCTGCAGCGCTCCAGGAAATCTGTCCGGAAATCGCCAGGTCTCTCCGGTTGGATAAAAGGTTCTTTGCTTCTTCTGCCACTGCCAGAGCTGCCCGTTCCATCAGCACCACAGAGGGAATTCCTATTCTCTGAATCGTATCCTGGTCGATCTGCTTCATCTGTGCTCCTGTCACCACATACCTCATATCCTCTCCTCCTAAAGACTCCATCTCCGATCATACACAAACTGCCGGCAGCCCAGGAAGCTTCCTTCCTGTCCGCCGGCAGATGCCCTTGTTTCCTCCTTAAATCACTGATTTGCTTCATCCTTCAGTGATTTACCTGCTTTCAAGGCCGCCCTTTCCCGTTCCTTCTCTCTCTGCTTTTCCTTCCGATCCTCCAGGCTGCACACCCGGTAGGACAGACGCATAAGGCTCTCTGAAAGATGTACGTTCTCAACAACTACATCCTCCGGCACATTCAAATCCACATGTGCAAAATTCCAGATAGCCTTAATCCCCGCCTTTACCAGCCGCTCTGCAATCTCAGGCGCCTTTGTCTTAGGGATCGTCAGCGCAGCCATCTGAACATCGTTATCCTTGATAAACTGCTCCAGATCATCTACCCCGCGAATCTCGATTCCCCTGACAACAAGACCGATCAGTCTGGGATTGATATCAAACATACCTTTAATGATAAATCCGCGCTTTTCAAAATTAGCATAATTGGCAATCGCCTGCCCAAGATTTCCTGCACCAATAATAATCATATGATGCTGTCGGTCAATTCCCAAAATTTTTCCAATTTCCGTATAAAGATATTTAACATTATAGCCGTAGCCCTGCTGACCAAATCCTCCAAAATTATTCAAATCCTGGCGAATCTGAGATGCAGTTACTTTCATTCGAACACTCAGCTCATTGGATGAAATTCGTTCCACTCCAGATTCCAATAATTCTCCAAGGTATCGATAATACCGGGGAAGCCGCGTAATCACAGCCTTTGATATTTCTCTTCCCTCCATGCTTGCCTACTCTCCTGTCTGTCACATATTCGGATGCTGAGCACCCTGTTCATCTAGCTTACATTATACCCGTTTGAGATTTTTCTGTCAAATGCGTTTTCACCATCTTGAAATCATTCCTCCCTTTTTCCGTAAAACACAGCACTCCACAGCACAGGTACACAGAGCATGATTCCCGCCATATACCGTACCAGAATACAGGGACCCGGAGCAAGGGATATCAGATATCCAAGCAAAATTCCCACAGGTGTCAGCCATCTGTACCTTCTTCTTCCAATCAAAAGCCCGCCGCAGAGTACCACTGCCCAGGAATAAAAGGAGGTGTAAAAAGGAATGGACAGCACTGGCAGCTTCTCCTTCAAATTATCATTCTGAAACCACAGATACCAGGGCTTTAACATCGGAAGACGACTCTCCTGCCACACATAGGAGGACGGTTTCATTTCATAAGCCATATAGCAGCTGGAGTCTCCGCCCAAATACCACAGTCCCATGGTATTTAAAAGCGTTGCCCTTACATATTCAGCCGGGAACTGCCGCCCTATGCTCAGCCAGAGTCTGATAAATTCCTCTTTTCCAGACTCAAACGCCTCTGCCTGGAAACCGGCTTTCACTGGATCGGACACATAGTATTTGTAGGCCTCCAGATTTTCTCTGGGAAGGTAGGCTGTAAGCTCCTCCTTTTCTTCTTCTGCCAGCTCCTCTCTGTGATACACATAGGTTCTCGCCATCTGCTGCATGGGAACACTCAGCATCTCCGCCACGCTTCCCTTAGAGGCATGAAGCGCCTGTTCCAGCCCATAGTTCACCCCTGTGCTGCCTGCTACAGAAAGGCAAAGAATCAGGCTCAATTCCGGAAGAAACCCTCCGCGCCTTCCCCTGAATCTCATAATCATCCACACCGTCATCATACACAAAACTGTCAGCAAAAGCCCATAGGACGCATTGTTTCGAAAGGTTCCCATAAGGACTGCCGCCATCAGAAATCCAGCCAGCGCTTTTCCCCGATATACTTTCTGAGCCCTGGTCATATCACAGATACAGACAAACACCACCAGAAACAGGCCTCCAAATATGGTATCCTTGGTCGTACTGATTCCGAGCACCTGAAAAAAGGGGAAAAGCAGGTAAAATGCCGTCACCGCCCCGCGAATCTTCCATGGAAGTCCCCATTTTGCAAGAAATGATGCTGCAAATGCCATACAGCCGGTCAAAATTCCAATCTGCAGCAGGGACTGGAGCGCCAGCCCTGCGTTGTAGCTGCCAAACAGAGTATTCCCTGCCTCAAACAGCCAGCCGCACAAATAGGTGTGAAGAAGCGGATGGTGAGTGCTGTAATTTCCTGTCCAGTACATATCCCACTGCCAGGTCATGTCATAACAGTAAAGTCCTGGATAAAACGCCAGAAAACAGGGAAGGTATCCCAGAAACAAAAGAAGCCAACTTTTAAAAAATACCGATGAGGCTCTTTTTTTCCCTCTTTTACAGCAGGCTTCTTGCTCTGGAAGAAGCCCCCCAAGCCTGTAAAGAAACGGTTCCAGATAGGCAGAAAGCGCCACTGCTGTAAAAAACGTCCAGGCCCAGCTTTGCCAGCTGTCCAGATATACCTGCCGGCCTGCCGCAAGCTCTCCGGCTGCAGCCAAAAACTGTGTCCCCTCAGATACGTTCCCTAAATCACCTGTTTCCATGAAACGCAGTCCCATTCCCAAAAGCTCTGTAAAACAAAGCATTACTGAGAGAAGCTGCGCCGAAAACGCCAGACAGCGGTTTTCTTTCCAGTCCTCCGCCATACGTCCGACAAGAAAGAAACCTGACGCAAACAGAAAAAGAGACAGCAGGCTTTTGTGGAGCAAAAGCATCTCTGTCAGTCCCAGCTGCTTTTTCATGCGGCTGACCCCATAGACAGCTCCCCAGGCCCAGAGAAGCTGCAGGATCCAAAAACCTCCTCTGATTCTTTCCCCGTCTCCCTCACATCTCTTTTTATTTTGATTTCGCAATATCATAGTTTCCATCATCTTTTATTTTTTTCCTGTACATTTCACATGCGATTTGAAGCCGGAATTCAAATTCCTGCTTATGCTTCTGAATAATGGTCTGCAGAATCATTCCGGCAAACAGGGCTAATACTGCCGTAATTGCACAAAAACCGCATACCATCAGTGTAGGAAATTGCGGAACAAGCCCTGTTTTCAGATACTCCGTCATAATCGGTACAAAGAACCAGAAAGAAAGAACCAGCAGAATCAGAGCAATCCCGCCAAAAAAACCTAGGGGTTTATAGTCCCTGTAGAGCTTTCCTATGGTTTTTATTACCCGGATTCCGTCAGAAACAGTATTTAATTTAGACACACTTCCCTCCGGCCGATCGCGATAATCAATGGGGATATTTTTCAGAGCCATGTTTTTGTCCACTGCATGAATTGTCATTTCTGTTTCAATCTCAAATCCCTTAGAAAGCACTGGAAATGTTTTGACAAAGGCATAGCTAAATGCCCTGCATCCAGTCATCACATCTTTGATATCGGTCCGGAAAAGACTGTTAATGGCTGCTCTCACCATGGAATTTCCCACATTGTGAAAGGGCCTTTTGTTTTCTGCAAAATAGGTCGAGGACAAACGATCTCCAATAACCATATCTGCCTGCTCCTCTAAAACAGCCTTTGCCATAATCGGCCCGCATTCTGCCGGATAAGTATCATCTCCGTCTACCATAATATAACATCTGGCGTCAATTTCCCGGAACATTCTCCGGATCACATTGCCCTTTCCCTGCTGGTGCTCATAACGCACCACAGCCCCCGCCTGTCTGGCAATCTGGTCTGTGTTGTCTTTGGAATTGTTGTCATATACATAAACCACTGCTTCCGGAAGAACGCGCTTCCAATCTGCCACCACCTTTGCAATGGTACAGCTTTCATTGTAGCAGGGTATCAGTACAGCAATTTTGTCCATATCTACTCTCCTGTACGCTCAAAAAGCCCTCCGGAAACCTTACATTCCCGGAGGACTTTTTTTGTTTCATATTTGTCTGTTCTGTCCAGGCAAGACTGACTATTATACAATCTTGCGAATCCAGCCTTCCGGCGCTTCCACCGTTCCCATCTGAATTCCAGTCAGAGTTTCATACAGCTTCTTCGTAATAGGGCCCATCTCTGTCATGCCGCTGGGGAAGCAGATTTCTTTTCCGTGATCCACCACTTTTCCTACTGGGGAAATCACAGCTGCCGTTCCGCACAGGCCGCACTCGGCAAAATCTGACAGCTCGGAAAGCTTCACCGGCCGCTGAGTAACCTTCAAACCAAGATAATGCTCTGCCACATAAACAAGAGAACGTCTGGTAATAGACGGCAAAATAGAGTCAGACTTAGGGGTTACCACCTCATTGTCCTTGGTTATAAACAGAAAATTTGCTCCTCCTGTCTCCTCTACGTAAGTTCTGGTAGCCGGATCCAGGAACATATTCTCATCATATCCTGCCGCATGAGCAGTCACATTGGCGTGAAGGCTCATGGCGTAGTTCAGTCCTGCCTTTACGTGGCCGGTTCCATGAGGAGCCGCCCGGTCAAAATCACTGACACAAATGGTCAACGGCTTTACTCCGCCTTTAAAATACGGACCTACCGGGGTTCCAAACAAACGGAACTGATATTCGGTTGACGGCTTTACGCCAATTACCGGCCCGGATGCAAACATATAGGGTCTCAGATAAAAGGTTGCTCCGCTTCCAAAAGGCGGAACCCATGCCGCATTGGCTCTCACTACCTGATCCACTGCCTCTAAGAAACGCTCCTTGGGAAACTGAGGCATTTCCAAACGGGCGCAGGAATCCATCATACGCTCTGCATTCAGATCCGGACGGAACGTAACAATACTTCCATCCTCTGTGGTATAAGCCTTCAAGCCTTCAAAACACTCCTGGCAGTACTGCAGAATCCCGGCACATTCATTAATCACCACGTTAGAGTCTGCCGTCAAACCTCCCTCATCCCAGCGTCCGTCTTTATAATTAGCTACATATCGCATATCTGTAGGCATATAGCTGAATCCGATATTGCTCCAATCCAGATTTTTTTTCTCCATCACTGTTCCTCCATTCCACAGGCACGCCGTCTGCTTTGATACCTTATGACCTGCCTGTCTCCAAATTCGTATTAAACAACATTATATCCCCTATATGCCGTAAAATCAATGACTGTTTTTTATTTTCTGTATGCCATTCTGTCATAGCTGTTATAACTGGAATCAGAAAAAACAACGTTTTTTCTATGTCAAAGGCTGTAGTCCGTCCTGTAAGTCCTATCTCAGACGCTCCTTATATTCCCGCTCCACTTCTCGGCGCTGGTCCTTTTTCGCAATATCAGCCCGCTTGTCATAAAGCTTCTTTCCTCGAGCCAGTCCAATCTCCACCTTTACCAGACTTCCCTTAAAATAAACCTGAAGAGGAACCAGGGTGATACCTTTTTCCCGAATTTTCCCCTCCAGCTTGTCAATCTCGCTCCGATGGAGCAGAAGCTTTCTGGAGCGAAGGGGATCCTTATTGAAAATATTTCCCTTCTCATACGGATTGATATGCATTCCGTAAACGTAAACCTCACCCTTATCAATACGGACAAAGGCCTCCTTGATGCTGCAGTGCCCCATGCGGATGGACTTCACCTCTGTTCCAAACAATTCAATTCCGCACTCAATTTTGTCATCAATAAAATAATCATGCCAGGCCTTTTTATTGTTGGCCACCAGCTTTACTGAATCTTTCATCTTAATCCTCCCTGTTTTCCTCCTCTGCCGGAAGAAAATCGACAGTCCTGGTCAGCTTGTCCGTTCCCATAACCACAACCCGGAGCTTCTGCCCCAGCCGGAACGTCCGTCCGCTCATTTCACCTCTCAGTTCCATTCTGCTTTCGTCAAACAGATAGTAATCTCCCTGCAGGCTACTTACATGAACCAGTCCCTCTACGGTATTGGGCAGCTCCACATAAAATCCCCAGTTTGTTACACCGGAAATCACACCCTCATACTCTCTGCCAATCCGTTTCGCCATATATTCACATTTTTTCATCTTGATGGTTTCCCGCTCCGCTTCCTCTGCCCGCCGTTCTGTGGCTGAACACTGGATGGACACGCCGGTCAGAAGCTTATCATAATGGGAAAGCCTCTTTTCTGTCAGATTTCCGTGAAGGTTCTCCTTAATAATCCGGTGAATCTGCAAATCCGGATACCGGCGGATCGGTGATGTAAAATGGGTATAATACTTAGCCGCCAGACCGAAATGACCGCTGCACACAGGCATATACTTGGCCTGCCGCATAGAGCGAAGAGTCAAACGGCTAATCAGCGCCTCCTCTTCGCTTCCTTCTATTTTTTTCAGAAGCTTCTGAATCTCCTTGGGATGAACCTCCCCCTGCTGGGTACGGATGGTATAACCAAAGTTATTAATAAATAATCCCAGACGTTTCATCTTTTCCGGATCCGGAGTGTCATGGGTTCGGTATAAAAACGGAACCTCCTGCCAGAAATAGTCCTCTGCAATGGTCTCATTGGCCATCAGCATGAAATCCTCAATAATCCGCGTGGCCGCATTGCGTTCATAAGGACGAATCTCCACTGGCCGGCCTTTTTCATCCAGAATCATTTTTGTCTCCGGAAAATCAAAATCAATGGATCCTCGCTGATACCGCCGCTCCCGGAGAATATCTGCCAGCTCCTTCATCAGAGCAAACATCTCTGTAAAGTCCCGGTACTCTTCCATTGTATTTGGATCCTGATCTGTAACAATGGCGTTGACTGCTGTATAGGTCATACGGCGATCGACCTGAATTACGGTTTCTGCCACCTCATGTCCCAGAACCCGGCCCTGGAAATCCAGATCCATAATGCAGCTTAAAGCCAGACGATCCGTTCCCTCATTCAGAGAGCAGATCCCATTCGACAGCTTATGGGGCAGCATGGGAATCACTCGATCCACCAGATAAACACTGGTTCCACGGCGAAGCGCCTCCTGATCCAAGGGACTGTTCTCTGTCACATAATGACTCACATCCGCAATGTGGACACCCAGCCGATAGCCGTAGGCTTCCCGGCTGATGGTAATGGCATCATCCAGATCCTTTGCATCCTCACCGTCTATGGTTACTGTCTGCCAGCTGCGGATATCCTTTCTTCCCTGCATTTCTTCTGCCATCACCTCATCCGGAATCCGGCTTACCTGTTCCATCACCTCCGGCGGATATTCCTCCGGAAGCCCATAAGCCTTTACAATCGAAAGGATATCTGTTCCCGGATCGTTGACGTGACCAATAATTTCCGTCACCCTTCCCTCCGGCTTTTTCCGGGTTCCGCCAAAGCTGGTCAGCCTTACCACTACCTTATGGCCTGTAACGGCTCCCATATCTTCTCCTTCCGGTATAAAGATATCCGTAGCAATTTTCTGGTTATCCGGGATCACAAACCCGAAATGCCTGTTTTTCTGGTAATATCCCACCAGAGTTTCATTAGCCCTCTCCAGAACCCGAATCACCGTTCCCTCCGGTCTGCGTCCGGCTCTGGCCGGTTCTGCCGTAATCTGCACCTTGTCACCGTGCATGGCATCCCCCGTCTGATCCGCCGGAATATAAATATCCTGCTGGCCGCCCTCCAGAACAACAAAGCCAAAGCCTCTGGAACTGCCGGAAAAGGTTCCAGTAAGAATCTTCTTTTCTGGACGGCCATATTTACCCCGTTTAGAAAGAACAATCTTTCCATCTGCAATCAGAGCATCCAAAACCTCTTTGAGCTCCTCACGCCGCTCTCTCGGCACGTTCAGCAGCATGGAAAGCTCCTTCAGCTTCATAGGCACATAGGAAGGATCTTCCATCAGCGCCAACAGGCCCTCTTTCCTTTCTTTTAACGCTTCTTCTGTCATAAAATCTCCTTTTGTCACGATCTCTTTGATGCATAAAATATTACTGCTCAGGGTGGACTTTTCTATAAAAAGATAAAAGCACCCTTGCTGTATCCAAGAGTGCTTCTTCCATTCTTACAGTAAATTCAAAACAATTGCCAGTACCATAAATGCAACTGCTGCAAAGGTAGTAAACTTCTGCAGATTGCCTTCCATGGAACGTCCCTTGTTTTTTCCCCAGTAAGTATCAGCCATTCCGCTGATTGCGCCAAGGCCTGCTGATTTTCCTTCCTGAAGTAATACAACCACGGTCAAAGCCACACATATCAGAATAAAAATCACGGATAAGATAATCTTTAACATAAGAACGATACCTCCTAATAGTCAAACACCATTAGTTTAGCATACTTCTTTTGAAAAAACAAGCCTTTTTCCTTTCGCTTCCTCCTCAATCCTGAGCAGCCTGTTATATTTTGCAACTCGTTCTGACCGGCAGGGAGCTCCTGTTTTGATCTGACCGCTTCCTGCTGCCACTGCCAGATCTGCTAAAAACGTATCCTCTGTCTCCCCGGAACGATGAGAAACAATCGTCCGGTATCCGGCAAGCCTTGCCATTTCCATGGACTCCAGTGTTTCCGTCAGGGTTCCTATCTGGTTCATTTTGATCAGAATGGCATTGGCCGCCCCTTCCCGGATTCCTTTTTCCAGGCGAGCTGTATTTGTAACAAAAAGGTCGTCTCCTACCAGCTGAATCTGTTTTCCCAGAACCCCGGTTAACAGCTTCCACCCTTCCCAGTCCTCCTCTCCAAGGCCGTCCTCAATGGAACATATGGGAAAGGCCTCTGTCAGTCTTCGCAAGTACTCTACCATTTCTTCTGATGAGCGGCTTACGCTTCTCTGGCTCATCCGGCTCTCTCCCGGGAAAACATATCTGCCGGTTCTGCTGTCGTACAGCTCACTTGCCGCTGCGTCTATGGCAAAACAGAAGTCCTTTCCTGGTTCATACCCACTTGCAGAAACTGCATCCATCAGACAGGTCAAAGCCTCTTCTGCGTTCTTAAAATCCGGAGCAAAGCCACCCTCATCACCCACAGCTGTACTGTATCCTCTTGTTTTCAGAAGTGTTTTCAGGGTATGATACACCTCCGAGCACATGCGCAGTCCTTCTGCAAAGCTTTCCATTCCCACTGGCATAATCATAAATTCCTGAAGATCCACCGTATTGTCTGCATGAGCGCCCCCATTCAGCACATTCATCATTGGGACCGGCATTTTTCTTCCATTTAATCCCCCCAGATAACGGTAAAGAGGAATTCTCTGCTGTGCCGCACAGGCCCTGGCTGCTGCCAGCGATACGCTCAAAACAGCGTTAGCTCCCAGTCTTTCTTTATTTGCAGTTCCGTCAGCCTCCCTCAGACGCCGGTCAATCTCCCACTGATAAAAGACATCCTGACCACAGACTGTATCTGCCAGAACCGAATTGACATATGCTACTGCTTTTTTTACTCCTTTTCCATGATAACGAGGACCCCCGTCCCGCAGCTCTGCTGCTTCAAACTTACCCGTAGAGGCTCCAGAAGGAACCGATGCCCGTCCCACAGCTCCTCCCTTTAAATACACCTCTGCCTCCAGCGTAGGATTCCCTCTGGAATCCAGAATCTCCCGGCCGTACACACCTGCTATTTCAAAATCATGCCTCATAAAAAATGGCCTCCTTACCTTAGAATCACTTCTAACGTAAGGATAGCCATTTTATGCTGCAATTATGCTCTCAGCTGGATTCCCATGCCTTCTAAGCCATTTAAAATCTTTTTCATTACTGCATTTACCTCATCATCGGTCAGGGTATGATCCTTTGCCCGGAAGGTAATGGAGTATGCAACGGATTTATGTCCGGCCAGAATCTGAGCTCCCTCATAAATATCAAACAGCTTGTAGCTTTCCAGAATCTTTCCGCCCCGCTGCGCAATAATATCTTCAATCTGTCCCACCAGAATCTCCTTGGGAACTACCATACTGATATCACGGGTGGTTGCCGGATATTTTGCCAGTCCCTCATATTTCCAGTCAAAGCTTACGAAAGGAACAACAGTCGGCATATCCAGAACAGCCACATAAACACGCTCGCCAATCTTGTAATTGTCAGCCACCTCCGGATGAACCTCGCCAAGATAGCCCAGTTTTACACCCTCATAAACAATATCCGCCTTCCGTCCGGGATGCAGATAGGGGCGTTCGCAGGAAGGATCATAGTGTACCTTCTTTGTCATGCCCAGCTTGTCAAACAGCTCCTCTACCACACCTTTCATAGTAAAGAAATCTCCCTCACCGTACATACCCAAGGTAAACTGAACCCGCTCGTCCGGCAGCTCTGTCAGAGGAAGAGACTTAGGCAGATATACCTTGGCCATCTCGAACAGCTTCACATCTTTGTTTCGGCGATTATAGTTCGTGGACAGAGAAGTCAGCATACCATTTAAGGGCAGAGTTCTCATCACACTGAAATCCTCTCCCAGAGGATTGGAAATCTCAATTGTGCTGCGCAGGCTGGAGTCTGCAGGAATCAGAAGCTTGTCAAAAACCTTGGGACTCTCAAAAGAGTATGTCATGCTCTCGCTGAAGCCGGAGAACATGGCAACCTCTTCTGCAATGTCTTCAATCCGACCCTCAAAGGAAATCCGTCCTGTTGTGGACTCACCGGAGGGAAGTGTTGTCGGAATCTTATCATAGCCGTACATTCTGGCTACTTCCTCTGCCAGATCTGCCATGCAGTGAATATCCTGACGGAAAGTAGGAGCAACGACCTCCTGAGTCTCCTCATCAAATCCAAGCCCCAGCATCCGGAAATAGTCCTTCATTGTCTCCGGCGCAATCTCCGTACCCAGCAGATTGTTGATTTTCTCCGGGCTGAAAGCCACTCTGGATTCCTCCCGCTTCTCAGAATAAACATCAATCAGGCCTCCTACTACCTCACCGGCGCCCAGCTCCTCTACCAGCTGACATGCACGGTTTACTGCCTCATAGGCAGTATTGGGATCCAGCCCTTTTTCGTATTTTCCAGAAGCATCGGTTCGCAGTCCCAGACGCTTTGCAGACAGACGGATATTCGTTCCGTCAAAGCAGGCGCACTCAAATACCATGGTCTGTACATTGTCTGTAATTTTGGAGTTTTCACCACCCATAATACCTGCAATGCCCACTTCTTTTTCGCCGTCATTAATCATTAAAATATTGCTGTCCAGGTTTCTCTCCTGTCCGTCCAGGGTCTGGAAGGTCTCCCCATCCTGAGCGCATTTCACCACAATTTTATGTCCTGCAAGCTGATCATAATCAAAGGCATGCATGGGCTGTCCGTACTCTTCCATAATGTAGTTGGTAATATCTACAATATTGTTGATGGGGCGGATTCCGCTTGCAGCCAGTCTTCTCTGCATCCATTCTGGTGACGGAGCCAGCTTAATATTTTTTACCATTCTTGCGCAGTAACGGCTGCACAGCTCCGGATTTTTCACCTCTACCTGAAGGTAATCATGAATATCCTCGCTGTTTCCTGTTTCTTTCACTACCGGAGGATGAAATTCCTTGCGGAAGGCTGCTGCTGCCTCTCTTGCAATTCCGATTACACCGTAGCAGTCTACACGGTTGGAGGTAATCTCATACTCAAATACCGTATCATGAAGTCCCAGAATCTCAATGGCATCTGCACCCACTGGAGCATCCTCCGGAAGAATATAAATTCCGCTTTCCGGAGCCAGAGGATACATATCCCGTGAGGATCCTAACTCCTCAATCGAGCACATCATTCCATAGGAATCGATTCCTCTGAGTTTTCCCTTTTTGATTTTAATACCGTCCTCAGGAAGCGGGCCGCCGTCATGACCGCCTGCCACCTTGCCTCCATCCAGAACAACGGGAACCTTATCCCCTTCCTTTACATTTGGGGCGCCGGTTACGATCTGTATGGTTTCATTTCCCACATCTACCTGGCAGATAATCAGCTTATCTGCATCCGGATGTCTTTCAATTTTCAGAATCTGTCCTACTACAATCTTCTCCAGATTTTTATCAAGACAGGTATATCCTTCTACCTTTGTTCCGATCAGGGTCATTGCATCTGTATACTCCTGGGGAGTTACATCCAAATCAGGAACATATGCCTTTATCCATGACAATGCTGTGTTCATGTCTCTATCTCCTTTTGATTATCTCTCTTATTTCACCGACTCACTCATTAAAACTGCTTTAAGAAACGAATATCGTTTTCATAGAGGAGACGCATATCGTCAATCTCATATTTCAGGAGGGCAATTCTCTCCAGGCCTACGCCAAAAGCAAAGCCTACATACTCTTCCGGATCAATGCCGCACATTTCAAGCACATGGGGATGAACCATTCCGCAGCCCAGAATCTCAATCCAGCCGGAACCCTTACAGAACCGGCAGCCCTTGCCGCCGCACTTAAAGCAGCTGACGTCCATCTCTGCACTGGGCTCAGTAAACGGGAAATGATGGGGGCGGAATTTTACCTTTGTCTCCTCACCAAACATTTCTTTTGCAAATTCAGCCAGGGTTCCCTTTAAATCTGCAAAGGTAATGTGCTTGTCAATAACCAGTCCCTCTACCTGATGGAAGGAAGGAGAATGAGTTGCATCTACCTCATCAGAACGGAATACACGGCCAGGAGCAATCATGCGGATAGGCAGCTTGCCCTTTTCCATAACACGAGCCTGTACCGGAGAGGTCTGAGTACGCAGCACAATGTCCTTGTTAATATAGAAGGTATCCTGCTCATCCTTAGCCGGATGGTTGGCAGGAATATTCAGTTTGGTGAAATTGTACTCATCATACTCAATCTCTGGTCCTTCCACAACCTCATAGCCCATACCAATAAAAATACGTTCTACCTCTTTCAGTGCCACCATGTTAGGATGGCTGTGACCGATATTCGCCTTCTTTGCAGGAAGCGTAACGTCAATAACCTCTTTCTTCAGCTGCTCCTCACGAGCTTTTGCCGCAAGGGCCAGACGGGTTTCTTCTAATTTCTCTTCCAGAAGTGCGCGAACCTCGTTAACCATCTGTCCTACCTTGGGACGCTCCTCCGGCGCTACATTTTTCATGCTCTTCAAAACGCTGGTCAGCTCACCCTTTTTTCCCAAATATGCTACCCGAATGTCATTTAAGGTTTCCAGCGCATCAGAAGCCTCAATCCTAGCCAAAGCCTCCGATTTGATTTTCTCTAACTGCTCTTTCATGGTTTCCTTCCTTTCTGTTATACTAAATGCAATGCCGGCCACCGCATGGCAATCCCCGCGGAGCGTTTTATGTCATAGGACATAAAAAATCCCTCTGCAATGGCGACATTGCAAAGGGACGATTCTTTTAACCGCGGTACCACCCATCTTCCTGCCGCATTAACCCTACACAGCCCTGCAGCAGACTCTCTATTGTGCGTAACGTGCACTCTCCGTCACAGCTTACTCTCCTGATACGCTTCTCCCCAAAATGGGCAGACATCCGTAATTCAGCTGTGCAGCTCCTGTGGGAATTTCGTGGTTCTGTCTGAACGGAAAGAGGCTTTCAGCCGGTGACCTCTTCTCTCTGGCAGGAAACAGTACCCTACTTAACACATTCATTGCCTTTGTCATTTCTCTTGGAAAATCTATGTAATATTTTAGCTATCAAACCCCAAAAAGTCAAGCCCTTTTCTTATGGTTCTGCTTCTTCCTGCTCCAACAGCCGTCCTTCTTCCTTAATCCGTTCAATGATATCCATATAATTTTTGCAGAATTCATGATAAATCGGGGTGACCGCCGCCTGGAACCGCGCTTTTTCCGCTGAACTCAGTTCAATGACCACACAGCCGTTCCTGCGGACAATCTCTTCGGAATTGCGGGAGCGATCCTCCCATAAGGTCCGTTCATACCGGGCAGATTCCTCTGCGCACTGACGGATCATCTCCTGATCCTCTTTGGTCAGACGCTCCCAGGTCACACGGGATGCAAGCTGAACCTCCGGAACCCGGGAATGCTCATCCTTGGTATAATATCCTGCTACCTCCTCATGATTCATCGACTCATAAGAAGGCCAGTTATTCTCCGCTGCATCAATTTCATCCGTTTGAAAAGCAGAATACACCTGATCATAATCCAAGGGAACTGGAATCGCACCCAGAAGCTGTATCATTCGTTCCATTAAAGCAGAATCCTGAACACGAACCTTCATCCCCTTCATATCCTCCACCTTTTCAATGGGCTGCCTGGAGCTGTAAAAGTTTCTGGCACCTGCATCATACCAGGACAGAGCTACCAGATTAAAATCCTGAAAGGAATCCAGAAAATCAGCCCCTATTTCCCCCTCCAGAACTCTCCACATGTGCTCGGAGCTGGTATACAGATACGGCATCTGAAGCACATTCAGCTTAGGGATCCGATCTCCCAGGGAGGAAAGGGAAACTCTTGCAAAATCAAGACCTCCAAACTGCAGCTGCTCTACCACATTCCGTTCCGCTCCCATCTCTCCTTCGGCTTTTACCTGAATCCGGATACGTCCATCGGAACGATCCTCCACCAGTCTTGCAAAGTAAAAAGCCCCCTGAGTTGTAGGATAATCCTCTGGCTGATTTTCTGCATAAGTCAGCACATATTCCGGAATTCTTTCACTCTCCGCCCGCTTCTGTTTCCCTCCGCAGGCAAACAGCAGGCATGCTGCTCCTGCTGTCAGCAGTGCAATTGTTTTTTTCACTGAAATTCTCCTTTCCCAAGCTTCCTTTGTCGCTCTGTCAGGCAGTCAAACACCTTTGATTTGGCTGTCTGACAGAATGACAAAACAGGCATTAACTCTTTCGTTAATGCCTGATTGTATTCTTTTATATGCAGATTTTATGCCTTACTTAGCTGAGCAGAGCCGGCAGTCCAAGGCTGATAGCCGGAATAAAGGTAATCAGCAGCAGAGTAATAATCATGCACAGATAGAATGGCAGAGTTGCCTTTACTACTTTCTCCATAGGTACCTTTGCAACTGCAGAACCAATGAACAAAACTGCACCTACCGGCGGAGTCAGAAGACCAATACCACAGTTTAATACAACCATGATACCAAACTGAACCGGATCGATGCCGATTGAGGTTGCAATCGGAAGCAGGATCGGAGTTGCAATCAGGATAATCGGAGCCATATCCATGATACATCCCAAAACCAGAAGAATCAGGTTCAGCAGCAGAGCCAGAATAATTGGATTGCTGGTCAGTCCGGTAATGGCATTTGCAGCAAGATCCGGTACATGAAGTCTTGTCAGGCAGTATCCAAAGATACTGGAGGTTGCAATCAGGATCAATACGATAGACAGGGTGTCTACACAATCCCCTAAAACTCTCCATACGCCCTTCCAGTCAAGTCCCTTGTAAATAAATACACTGACAAACAGGCTGTAAACAACTGCAACTGCCGCAGACTCGGTTGCTGTAAACACACCGCCTACTACACCGAATACTACAATCAGAACTGCTGCCAGAGCCCAGAAGGATACGCTTAACTGCTTCAAAAGGTTAGAAATGCTGAATTTTTCACCCTTCGGATAGTTTCTCTTTACAGAAATAATATAAGAACCAATCATCAGGGAAGCAGCCAGCAGTGCGCCAGGCAAATATCCGGCCAGGAAAAGGCTTCCTACAGAAATACCGCCTGCAGTAGTTGCATAAATAACCATGTTATGGCTCGGCGGAACCAGAAGTCCCTCACAGGAGGAGGTAATGGTAACAGCCGTTGAGAAATCAGCGTCATATCCCTGGTCAACCATCATAGGAATCAGGATAGAGCCAAGAGAAGCTGTATCTGCAGATGCAGAACCAGAAATACCGCCGAAGAAATAAGAAGCTACGATATTAACCATAGCCATACCGCCCCGCATCCAGCCTACACAGGCATTTGCCAGAGCGATCAGTTTTTCAGAAATACCACCAGAACCCATCAGACAGCCCATGGTAATGAAGAACGGTACTGCCATCAGGCTGAAGGAACTGATACCTTTTACCATCTGCTGACAGATGGTTGTCAGAGGCAGTCCCTGGCTTAACAGGCACAAAACAGAAGAAAGTGCAACTGCATAGGCAATGGGAAACCGCAGCATGACCATAATAAAGAAGCTTGCAAGCAAAATAACAATTGCCATCGTTTCAGTACTCATAGTTTATGCCTCCTCCTTTACAAAGAAACCTTTAATGTGATTGTAAAGAGCCTCCAGTTCAAAAATCAGCATAGCAACGCCTGCCAGCGGAACCGGGAAGTACATCCAGAATCTGGATACCTTCGGCATACTTACATAGGTACCTTTTGAACCGATGCCGGACGCATATTTCCAGCCTACGGTAATCATAATAACAGCCAGGATCAGCACTGCCAGATCGGCAATGATGTCCAGAATTTTCACAAGAGTTTTCGGTAAATACGGATCCAGAGCAGTCATACGGATATGAGCGCCTCTACGGATTGCAAGTGCTGCTGAAAGCACTGCCATATAGGACATGCAGGTCAGAACCACTTCTTCACTCCATGCCGGATCCGGGATAAACGGAATATAACGGCCTGCTACGGACATACTGGTAATCGCGATATCTGCAATCAGAAGGATTTTACAGATAAACATAACTACCTTGTAAGTAATGTCATAGGCCGGTTTGATCTTATCGATCTTTTCAAAAATTGCTGGCATAATTTTTGTCCCCTTTCAAAACTCAGGGCACAGAGACAGTACCTAAACCGCTCTGTGCCCGTCAGCTTCATTCCCTAACACATACGCTTCAATTTAATATCTAATTATTCCTGATACTGCGTAATACTGGCTGGAATTAGTCTGCCATATCCAGAATCTGCTGATACAGTTCTGCCTGATCTGCAGTATTCTCATCGATAACTGCCTTACAAGCCTCTTTCCATGGAGCCTTATCCTCTACTTCAGTAACAGTTACGCCATCAGCCTTCAGCTGTTCCAGAACTTCGTTCTCTTTGTTCTCGGAATTTGCACGGTTGTTCTCAGAAGCATATTTTCCAGCCTCCATCAGGATAGCCTGCTGATCCTCGGTCAGCTTGTCCCATGCCTCGTCGGTAATGATAACCTGAACAGCGCCCAGAGTATGACCATCCAGTAACAGGTGCGGAGCTACCTCCGGGAAAGCGTTGGAGTAGTAGTTTGCGATCGGCTGCTCAGCAGCATCTACTACGCCGGTCTGCAGTGCAGAATACAGCTCGTTCATAGAAACAACAGTTGCGTTAGCGCCCAGTCCGGAAACCATACCGGTCATAACCGGGTCGTTAGATACACGGATCTTTAAGCCGCTTAAATCCTCCAGCTTAGTTGCCGGATTTACAAAGAAGAAATGACGGAAGCCTTCTTCACCGTAGTACAGACCTCTTACACCCAGGCCCAGATCAACCGGCTCGGTCAGGAATTCCTGTGCCAGATCGCTGGTTGCAAAGTTCCAGAAATGAGCACGATCCTGGAAGGTATACGGAATGGACAGAAGCATGGACTTCTTAGCGCCGTAGCTGTTCAGTGCGAAAGCAGAGATACGGGACATATCGATGGTGCCGCCGCCGCCCAGCATAGTATCCAGAACGTCGTTCTCAGAGCCAAGAACACCGCTGGCCTGAACGTCGATGGTGATCTTGCCGTCAGACAGCTCTTCTACTTTGTTCTTGAAATCGGTAGCCATCTGGCCAACGATAGTATCAAGCGGGTTAACCTCTGCATATACCAGAGTTACTTCCGGCATATTGGCAGTATCATAGGAGCCAGCCTCAGCTGCTGCTTCGGTCTCGCCCTCAGCTGCCTCAGTCTTTTCCTCTGCTGCTTCGGTTGCCTCAGTCGCTGCCTCGGTTGCTGCTGCTGTGGTCTCCTCAGCCTTCTTAGAACCGCAACCAGCCAGAGAACCTGCTACCATTGCTGTGCAAAGTACTGCGCTTACAATTCTTTTTTTCATTTTTGTTTCCTCCTCTTGATGTTTTTAACGTTCAAACACGTTATCTTTATAATAAATTAATATCCCAGAAATAGAAAGGGTAATTTTTTGTGAATCATAGTATATTTTTACCTCATATGATTTTTTAATTTATGCATGTCACACAAAACTATCAAGAACCTGTTTTTTTCAAAAGCAGCTCTGTCCGATAATCTGTGGGACTCTGCCCGGTAATCCGCTTAAACACCTTGGCAAAATAATTAGCATCACAATATCCTACCGCCTTTCCGATCTCCTTTACATTCACCGTTGGCTGCCCCAGCATTTTCTTTGCCATCTCCACCCGGTATTCTGTCAGATAAGAAGTAAAATTCTGCCCAAAACACTGTTTAAACAGCTTGCAGAAATATGCCTCCGAATAATTCATCTGGCGGGCCAGCTCCTGCATGGACAGATCATCCATATAATGAGCCTGTATATAATCTGTTATCATATCCATCACCGCAGAAAGCCTCACCCCTTCCGCCTCATTGTCCTGCCCTCCTGCAGTTTCCGAAATTTTTTCATATTCGGATTCTCCAATTCCTTCCTCCAGATTTTCCAAAAGCTCCCCTTCTCCGTTTTGAACTGCTGTTTTGGATTCTGCGGCTGCTTCCCGCTCACAGACAATCCGCATCGCCTCCTCTACCACCAGAAGGAGCTCACTTTCCTCATAAGGCTTCAAAAGATAATCCAGCGCACGAACTGTTATCGCTTTTTTGGCATAGGAAAACTCATCAAAAGCCGTCAGAAAAACAATACAGCAGTCTCTGTCTGTTTCCCGGATTTTCTCTGCCGCACGAATTCCGTTAATTCCAGGCATTTCAATATCAAGAATGGCTATCTGAATTTGATGCTCTTCATGGATATGGACTGCCTCCCGCCCGTTTTCTGCCTGATAGATCTCACAATTCTCTCCAAAACGCGATTTTAATGTTTTGTACAGAACCGCTCTTTCTATCATCTCATCATCTGCAATCAGCAGTCTGTAAATCTTGTTCTGATTCATGACGTTTCCTTTCTGCTCTCAGCTTCCGTTTTCCTGCCAATTTGTCCGGCAGTCTTTTCGTCCGCTTCCCCTGTGTCTGTATTTTCGCTGTCTGGTTCTTTTTTTCTGATTTCTTTTCTTCCTGTTTTTTCTTCGTCTGCTTTTTTTGTTACCGTTTCCGTCTCATCCACCCGCTCAAGAGGAATGACCATCTGTACAACTGTTCCGCAGCCACGTCTGCTCCAGATGTTCATTTCACCTTTTTCGTATAAAATATGGATTCGCTTATAAATATTTCCCAGCCCGATTCCTACTTTGGCAGAGCGTCTCTCCTTCAGCCCTTCCTTCAGAGATTCCAGCTGTTCCTGAGTCATACCGACTCCTGTATCTGCTACCGATATTATCACACAGTTTTCCTTCTGCCAGATTCGAAGATACAGCCGTCCACCCTGTTCCTTTTTGGAAAGCCCGTGAATTACCGCATTTTCCACAATCGGCTGCAGAGTAAAAGCCGGAATGATCACCTGACCTCCATTTACCTGAATATCGCTGTCATAGCGGATTCTGCTGCCAAACCGCATCTGTTGAATATACACATAATCCTGCACCACCTTCAGCTCCTGATTCAGGGCAACGAACTGCTCTGAGGTTTTCAGATTGTAGCGAAAGAGGTTACTCATGCTGTAAATCATCTTTTCTGTTGTAGCTGCATCCTCCAGCTTCGCCATACATCCAATCATATTTAATGTATTAAACAGGAAATGCGGATTGATCTGGCTTTTCAGCAACTCCAGCTTTGCGGATTCCAGCTGCTTTTCCATCTCCATACGTTCCAGCTCCTCCCCGTGAAGAAGCCCTGCCATCTCATTATTCTTTTTCAGTGTATTAATATATCCCTCTGTAGCATGCTTCATCTTATTGAAAGCCGCTACCAGTTCTCCCATTTCATCTCGATTGGGTACAGCCAAATCCTCACCGGAAAAATCATTTCTTGCTATTTTTCTGGAATTGTGAGCCAGCTTTACCACTGGCTGAATCAGGGTATTGGAAAGCAGCCGGGTCAGCACAATGGCCATAACCGTAAGACACAGAGAAACGGCAAGAATCAGATAAGGAATATTGTAGAAAACCGGAACCTGTCTCTGATAAGTTTCATTTCCCTTGCTCAAGGTCACCTGCACCAGTCTCCGCGCATAATCCTTCAAATAATCCTGCATATCATACACCCGATACAGGCTGGTAATATATCCGCTCTCCTCCTCATTCATCTTCAGAATCTGTTCCCGAAAGACGCTGTAGGCCTCATAGCTGTTTTTTATATTCCACGTTCTTGCATACCGCTCTTCTCCGATGCTGCTGTACTGAAATGGAAGAGCACGGATGCACCGTTCCGTTCTGACACAGGAAAGAATATACTCTTCCCAGTGTTCCTCAGTTCGTTCTCTTACATAAGACTCAAACGCATCGATTTCCAGTTCCATCGCCTGCTGAAAATCATTGCATCGGGAATTATCGCTGAGAATTTTATCAAATCCATCCAGGGTAAAATCCATAACCCATACATTAAATACAGCGGAGGAAGCCATGATTAAGATAACCATAGCTGTATACAGGCTCAATTTATGCTTCAAGGTTGTAGACAGCCAAAGCTCTCGAAGTTTTTGATACATGGCGATTCCTTCCTGTTTCTGAACCAGAAGCTTTCCGCTTCCGTATATAAACCCCTTTATTATAACACAACTTTGAGTGTTTGACGATAAAAAAGTCCCTTCGCGTCGAGATATGAATTTTTTGTGACTAAAAAATAAGATTTCTGTGAAACACGTTACATAAGCACTTCTTCTGTGGTACACTAAAAGAAAAAAGGAGACAGTTATGCCACGTTTATTGATAACTGATGACGATCTTCATCTGCGGAGACTGGTTCGCACCTACGCAGATATGGAAGGCTACCAGTGTGAGGAAGCCGACTGTGGAGCAGCCGCTATTGAGGCTCTGCGGCAACAGAATTTTGACTTGGTCCTTCTTGATGTAATGATGCCGGGACCGGACGGCTTTGAAACCCTGGCCGGCATCCGTAAATTCAGTCAGATTCCCGTTATTATGCTGACTGCCCGAGATGAGGAATATGACAGGCTTCTTGGCTTTCAGCTTGGAGTCGATGATTATGTTTCCAAGCCCTTCAGCTCCAAAGAGCTGATGGCGCGGATTGCCGCTGTCCTGCGCCGCACGAAGGGTTCCCTGGAGCACAATGACGTTCTTCAGTTTGGCAAGCTCTGCATTGAACCAAAATCACGAACGATTACTCTGGATTCCCTTCCGTTGCGCCTGCCGCCTAAGGAATTTGATCTCCTCTTAAAGCTGGCTCAGAACCAGCGAATTGTACTGAGCCGGGAAAAGCTTTTAGAAACAGTATGGGGCTACAGCTACTACGGAGACAACCGTACCGTTGATACCCATATTAAATCACTGCGAGAGCACCTTGGCCCGTACCGGAAACTTATTCAAACTGTGTGGGGAGTGGGGTATCGATTTGAATACGTGGATGAAAACTAAAATACAAGCACTTCGAAGCCATCTTGTCTTCCGCCTGTGGGCCATGATGATGGTTCTCGTTTTCCTTGCCATCGGTTTTATGTGGGTGGCGCAAATCGGCCTGTTTGAACAAAATTATGCCATATCATCTCTAAAGGACACCCGAGAACGAACTGCAGGCATCCTAGAAAGTCTTGCTGAAGAAGATATCGGAAAGAATCCACACCTGCTTTCTTTTTTAAGTCATGGAAATAGTGAACTGTTTTTAATCAGCCAAGAAGGACGACTTTTAGAAATGTATTCCGCTGGTCATCCAGTCAGCAGCACTGATCGCCGTGAGGAGTTTTTCAGGAACCGTTTTCCTACTGAAAAGAAGGAGCAGCCATTTCCCGCAATAGACCAGCCTTACCAGCAGGTTCTGCGTAAGGGCCGCCATGTAATCGGCTACGAAACGGGCTTTCCTGTAACCTGGAATGACAGCGAATGCTTTCTTTTAATTCGAAGTATGCTGATGACAAAAACCGTAATGGATTTTAACAGACAGCAGCTGATCGTCCTGACCGTTCTCCTAACCTTAACAGCCTCACTTCTGGCTGCTGTTTTTTCCAGGCATTTTACCCGCCCTATTGGCCAAATTCGCGATTCTGTGGAACGGCTTACCAAAAACGACTTTACGGAAGTTCCCCCGTTTCATCGCGAAGATGAACTGGGACAGCTCTCTCAGTCTGTTGTCCAGCTTCGATATGCTCTTCAACGGCTAGATGTGCTTCGTAAGGAGGTCATTGCCAATGTTTCTCACGAGCTGCGCTCGCCACTGGCTCTGATTGGCGGCTATGCAGAAATGGTCCGTGATATTACCTGGAAGCAGGAGGAACAGCGAACAGAGGATCTCAACCTGATCATCCGGGAAGCCAACCGAATGAGCCGTATGGTCAGCGATATTCTGGACTATTCCCAGCTTCAGGCAGGATACTGTCAGCTGAAAAAAGAAAGACTGAACCTTTGCGAGCTTCTGGAATCAGCAATTGCCTGGTACCAGCCTCTGGCTCAGGAGCATCATATTACTTTGGAATTGGAATGCATGCAGGAAGAGCTCCTGACAGAGGCGGATGCCTCCAAGATGAATCAGGTAATCCGAAATCTTTTAAATAATGCCATTAATCACACCGCAGATGGCGAATGCATCCGAATCACAGCTGACGGCTGCCGAATTTCCATAGCCAATCCCGGACCGCCCATTTCCGAAGAGGATCGAAAAATTATCTGGGAACGATATCAGCGCAGTCAGCATCAAAGCAGCAGGCGTCTGGGAACAGGAATCGGCCTTTCCATTGTCAGCACCATCCTGGAGGCCCATCACCTGGCCTATGGCGTAGACTGCCAGGACGGATGGAATATCTTCTGGTTTTCCTATCAAAGTGCCCGCCAGTAGGGACAGATATCTTCATAAGAACCGTCCGGCATCCGGAATCCGCCCCGAATGATTCCCAGCTGCAAAGCCCAGACGCTCATATAAATGGCGGGCATGGATATTGGACGCCACTACTGCATTAAACTGGAGCAGGCGAAATCCCTGCTCCTTTGCTCTTTTCATGCAGTCCTTTACCAACCGCTCTCCAATGTGAAGCCCTCTGCTGTCCGCGCTTACCCCATAGCTGGCATTGCAGATATGACCGCAGCGCCCCACATTATTAGGATGCAGAATATATAGGCCAAGAATCCGTTCAGACTCTGTGTCCTGAGCCACTCCACAGCAGGTCTGTCCGGCAAAAAAAAGCCTCTGCTTCACTGAGCATCTCCCTCCTGGGGGAATGCATTCCCCTCTCCAACAATCTGGTTCCATATTTCTGTCATAAAAGGTAAATCTGCTCTTCTATATTCTCTGATCATTATGTCCATAGCCTTATTTCTCCCCTGTTATCCTGTAACTGTTTCTCCGAAAAATCTGTATCGGATTTTCGTTTTCCTTATTTGTCAATTTTCCTGTCTGATAATCCTATTTTAATCATTCATCTTCTGGAATGTAAGAACCATATCCGAAAGTTTTTCTTAAATGTTTAATGAAATTTTCCCGCAGTGCTCAGCCCCGTCTCAGCCGTTCCTCCAGCTCCCTGCACAGCCAGGGAATCTGGGACTCAAACTCTGCCCCATACCATCTGGCACTGTCAGAAGCAGCCGTTGCCTCAATGCAGCGTACCACATAATCTGCAGCCAGGGCCAGAGCATCTTTCAGTCTCATTCCCCGCATAATCCCCCCTGCAACAGTAGAGGAAAAAATATCTCCCGTTCCATGATAGCTCTGTTCACATCTGCGTGTGAAATACGAAAATTCATTCCCGTCCCGGTCCAAAGCAGCTACCCCCAGTTTTCCCGGCTCATAACTGACGCCAGTCAGAACCGCTGTGCCGCAGCCAAGCTCCAGAAGTGCTTCCAGAAGCTGGCGGATATAGGCCGGATCCTGCTCTGTTTTATAAGGAAGTCCCGTCAAAAGACTGGCTTCTGTCATATTGGGGAGAATCACATCAGCCTTTGCACATACCTCAGCCATTTCAGCTGGAAAAGCTTCATCAAAGGCTGCATAGAGCTTTCCATTATCTGCCATAGCCGGATCTACAATAACCATGCTTCTTTTCCCAGATGACCTGCCGGAAAACCGATCAAAAAAATCGCATACCTGATGGCACTGTTCTCCAGATGCCAGATATCCCGTATAAATTCCGTCAAAGCTTACCTGTTCCTTTTCCCATGCATCCGAAATCGGCTCAATCTGATCTGACAAATCCTTGCAGGTATAGGTCTGAAACATCGTGTGCGTAGAAAGTACTGCTGTAGGAAGAATCCCGCATTCTACTCCCATTGCTGATATAATAGGAAGCGCTACTGTAATGGAGCAGCGTCCCACACAGGAAATATCCTGTAAGGTTACAATTCTTTTCATCATCAAAACTCCTCCTGAAACTCTTAATACCAGAAGTATACAGAAAAGTGGATTGATTGAAAATAGCCATTTTCAAAGTTTATGACAAGGCCAGTTTGCTTTGCCTCTCCCTTTTTATTTTAAAGTTCTGAAAAATTCTGGAAAGAGTCCAAAACCCCATTGACAGTTTGTTTTCCATAAGCTATAATTTAAGTTCACCGATGAGTCGCGGTGATCCAGTAAGGGGTTGTACTGGTTTCGAC
>ERZ650918.474-NODE-474-length-44156-cov-4.413075_pt1 | contig 44156 bp, 47 predicted proteins | sample MGYA00514758_ERZ650918 | MGnify/ENA metagenome assembly ERZ650918 | reverse complement strand
TCTCCTTTTCACAGATTATCATATAACAGGATTGCGGGAGTGCAAAGCACGCAGCAATCCGGTATCTGTCTGTCAGATCAGCGTACCCGTATCCTTACCCATATTCATCATCATCTGAAGACGGAGGATCTGCACCATATTAGACCAGTCTTCCCCGGAAAGGTTCTCTCCCTTTCCTGCTGCCAGAAGTGTACCAAGGCTGCTTCCTGTAAGGCCACTTCCTATAAGGCTGCTCACTGCTGTACTGCCGGATGTTTTCCCATATGTCCCGGTACTCACCGTACGTCCTGCCAGGATCGTATTGTTTCCCGTATAATCTGCCATGATCTTTTTTACATAATTCTGGGTTTCTTTATATGGTGGGATGCCTCCGTATTTGGTCACACTGCCCGGTCCAGCGTTATAGGCTGCCAATGCAAGGCTTACGTCTCCTCCGAACCGGTTCAGATTTTGTTTTAAGTATTTTGCCCCTCCAAGGATATTTTGTCTGGCATTGTAAGGATCGCTTACTCCAAGAGAACGGGCTGTTCCCGGCATCAGCTGCATCACGCCCATAGCCCCTGCTTTGGATACAGCCTTTGGATTAAACCCTGACTCCGCCTTTGCCACCGCCCTGAGAAGTTTAGAAGGGATCTGATATAAAGCAGAAGCTTCTTCAAAAATAGAATCCATATCTTCTTTTATGGTATTCAGCCCATTTTTCAGTATCCCCTGAAATTCCTGGACCGGTGTTGTCTTCTGTGTCTGATCCGCTGCCTGTGCAGCTAACTTTCCCCCATCTCCTGTTATCGGTGCTAAACTCATATTTCTTACTCCTTTCGGCCTGCGCCGTCTGCTCCCAGGTACCAGCCATCCTGAGAACAGTTTACTGCCATAGATCCATCGTTATTTAAATAATACCAGATATTTTTATCATACAGCCAACCGGTCTTCATATCCCCATCCGGGTTTAAGTAATACCATGTTCCGTTTCCTGTGTTCACCCATCCAGTCTTCATACATCCATTTCCATCAAAATAATACCATTTTCCACCATACAGGAGCCATCCCCTGGTACGGTTTCCTTCAGCGTTAAAGTAGTACCATATACCTCCCACCAGCTTCCAGGTATTGACTGCCAGAGTACCATCCGGCATAACAAAGTTGTCTCCCTTTAGAGAACCTGCTGCGCCTGGACCAGTACTGCAGCTCTGGGAAGTTGCTGCATGTTTTTTTTCTTTCTCCTCTTCCTCACTGTCATCTATATCCTGTTCCTGTGATGTAACAAATTCCCCTTCTTTTAAGTATTTTTTCTGTTCTGCCGTAACCGGGACCGCTTTTACCTGATAATAGTAGATCTTGTCCGGATCTGTCATGTACTCCTTTAAGCTGACAGAGTTACCTGTAACTGTCATCCGTTTCACCACTTTATCATTTCCATATAAAGTCAGGGTATAGCCCGGAGCATAGTCTACCTTCTTCCACACTGCCTTTTCTGAGTCAAGTGAACTCCAGCCTGCTAAAGCTGTGTCACCCAGAACAGTGACCGGCGTATAGTCCACTTTTACCTGCATGGTGGTATTATCCAGGGCTTTCGCCGATACAAGATCCGCCCCGGTCACACGGCATTTGGATCGTCCAAGGGACACAGGGAAATACTTTCCCTGTGCAGCATCCACAGTGATCTCCATCCGTACCTTTTTACCAGGTTTCCAGTTTTCATACTCTGTTTTGTAATAAATATCCCCAATGGATACCCCTGATCCGCTGATGGTGATCTGGGGCTGTGGTATTTCCTCCGGATCTCCAAAAGTGGTGTTAAATTTAATACTCATGGTCTCGATGATGCTGCTCTCTGCCCCATAAGCTGTATACACTGTGTACATATGAAAGATTCCCCCTGGTACAGACTGTAAACTTCCTGTTCCAAGCAGCAGTCCTGTTCCGGCACAAAGGAGTATTTTTCTGATCATTTTCATATCCATTCCTCACATATCTTTACCTGTACCAGATCCCGTCCTCATTAACATAGAATCCATTGATATACTGGTTTTTTGCCATTTCACCTGAATCCGGCCAGAAATAATACCAATTGCCGTCAACCTGATACCAGCCGGTAACCATAACTCCGTCAGCATCCAGGAAATAAGTTTTCCCTTCCCGGATCAGCCAACCAGTAAACATGGCTCCCTGAAGGCTGTTGTCAAGTGTGTTTAAGTAATACCAGGAACCATTCTGTTCCAGCCAGCCGGTATATAAGGATCCGTCTTCTCTGAAAAAGTAATAATCCGCCCCTATGATCTTCCAGCCTCCATAAGCCATGGTTCCCTGTGTATGCCCATTTTCCGTTAATGGCCAGAAATAATACCACTGTCCATTGATCTTTGCCCATCCGACCGCCATTTCCCCGGTATCATACAGGTAATACCAGTCATTTGCTACCTTCTGCCAGCCGGTAAGCATCGTGCCATTAACATCAAAATAATACCAGTATCCGTTGACCAACTGCCATGCCCCCCGACATATAGAGCCATCCGGAAATCTGTAATTCCATACATTGTCTTTTTTTACCCAGCCTACTGTATCTGTGGTTCCGGACTTTGCCGAAGGATTTTTTGACTGCTGTCCTTTACCATCTGATACATACCGGTCTGTAATGGAAAGCTCCCCGGATTCTGCCCATTCACTTTTTCCACCATATTTTTTCTGGGAATCTGTTCCCGGTACTGTGCGCACCTTAAAGGTATACTCTCCTGTTTTTGTCATATATGGATAAAAATTATACTGAGTTGCACTGGTCTGGGAGACGCTGTAAACTTTTGATTTTCCTCTGTAAAGCTGTACCTCGTAATAACCGGAGGTGTTATCCGGTTTTTCCCATTTAGCCTGTCCCAGGCTTTTTTCATTCCACCAGGCATCTTCCGGAGCAGCATAGTCTCCTTTGATCCCGTTTACCCGCAGGGTAACTACAAGATCATCCCCGTCTCTCCTGGCAGACACAAAGGTTCCCCCGCTGATCTTTACATTGGCTTTTTTGTAGCTGGAAACAAAATAATCTTCGCTGACATCTTCCGGTTCCAGGGTGACTTTCATCTGAGGTTCTTCAGAAGCCTTCAGTTCATTGGAGCTTTTATCCGTCCATTCGGCCTCGGAAACGCTGTATTTACCTCCACTTGTATCTACTGCCACTTCTCCATCTGAAACCGTGGTCGTTTCCAGTTTTATATCCGGAAGCTTGCTGCCTGCTTCCAGCTTGGATGTAACACGGATATTTACTGTTTTAATCTCTTTTGCTGCTGCAAAAGCATCTATCTTTCCCCATTGGAACAGCAAGACTCCCGAAAGAAGGAGCAGAAGCATTTCCCGTCCGTGTCTGGATCTTCTGTCAGGTATTTTCGACTTTTTCTTCATTTTCTTTTTCCTCCGGTGATGGCACATATCCTAAAAAGTAAATATAGATCTCTATGATCGCCTGATATAATTCTTCCGGCACAGCCGCTCCCAGCTGTAACCTGCTTAAAAGGGTTGCAAGGGAATCATCCTCATAAACCGGAACCCCTGACTTTCTGGCTGCTTCCGTGATCTTTTCTGCCATATATCCCATTCCGGAAGCAACGATCACCGGGGCGCTGTCCTTTTCCGGTGAATATTGAAGTGCAACTGCTTTTTGTTCTAATAACCGCTCAAACGCTGACATTAATACCATTCTCCTTTTTTCTTATCTTTGGGAAAACATCCAGCAGACGGTAATGAGCTTTCCTTTCCTGCACCTGCATCATTTTCACGCGCATCCCGTTTCTGGTACATATTTCCTGAAGCTTTGCCTGTATCTCTCCGGCGCCGGCAGAAAGATTTTTCGGAACTCCCAGCTCTATGGATATTTTATGATCCTGGAGATCTGCCAGAAGCTGGAAATCTCCCAATCCCCTGATCTCAAAGTCCACCAGAAGGCGTATTTTCCTGCCTCCATCTTTTTCTTCTTCTTTTTTCTCTGCATCCGGATCAATCCAAAATTCAGATACAGCCTCTTTTCCCTGATATTGGAAAGGAAGGATAAAATGATTTACAGGCATATATACGCTTTCGTTTACCAGCATCCCACGCATCAGCTGGTAAAAATCCTGTACATGTTCCAGCCCGGCTTCTCCTTTTGCCCCTCTTTCCACAAGTGAGCCAAAGAGATCTCCATAAATATTTCCTTTTTTTCCTTCCTGGCCGGTAAGTACAGCATACAGTTCTTCAGGCTCTGTTTCAAAAAAACGTTTAAAATCCCTATTAACTGCCATTTGTTCAAAAAGACTTCTTAGAAGGGCACTGCTTCCGTTTTCATAACGCGCCCCATAAAGGATCAGCTGGATCACGCTGCTTCTTACATTGCCATAATCATGGGTACGGGAAATATATCTTGAAAGAAAGGGGACCAGCTTCTGAAACAGAACCTGGGAATTTTCCTTCGTTTCCCCATTTTCTGCCTTCCAGTCCAGCTGATCCAGAATCGATGCGTATTCCTGTCTTACAGAGGTGTAAAGCATTCCTTTTATTTCATCTGTCAGTTCCTGCATCTGCCCTAAAAGATGCTCACCGCTGGAATAATTGTTGAATACCTGAAGGAATTTAAGGGCTGTTTCCTGCAGGCCTCTGTTTCCTTCCTGCTGTAAAAGAGTTCTCAGGTTTTCAAAGAAAGTACCGGAAAATTTAGTCTGTCCCTGCATTTTTAAAAAATCCAGCAGCTGGCCAGGATCTTCAAACCTGGCAGAATCCAGCAGCTGCTGCACCATTTTACCCAGATCTTCATCGCCTTTAGCGATAAAGGCTCCATCCCGGAACAGGATCCGGCCCAGGGAATCCTTTATTTCATTTTCCTGCCCCAGCTTCTGAAGAAAGTCAGTATAATTTCCATTATAATTGCGGACGCTGAAGCCACTTTCATTTTCCTGGTCACCAGCGGTACCGCTTTTCTGTCCATCTGCCCGCACTACACGAGATGGGTCAGAAGGATTCTGGATCTGGGAACTGTTCAGGGCGCTTTGCTGCTCCTCGCCTGTATGGACATTTCTATTATTATCTATATATCTAGAAGGATCTGTTACCTGTAATATATTAGACATGATTTATTCCTTTTCTTTTTGATTCTATAATATTAATATAGGTTTATCCTGCATACCTCCATATGTATATTTAATCGGCGTTTTCCCGTTTTTTATAATTATTATTTTTCTTATATTTTCAAGAAAAAAGACGATAATTTACATAGATTCAGTAAGCATGTGAAAATCACAGGATACTTTTGTGGTCCTGCCGTTTTATTTTAAGGGGAGGAGTAATTATATGAAAATTCAAAATTTTATCCAGGAGCAAATATATATGGAACATGTATCAATGAGACAAAGCAATATTGCTTTGTCTGATAATATTTCTGCAAAACCGGCTGATCTTGACCGAGCCAGTTTTGAATACACCGAAGGTATTTCGGCTGATGAAACACTTTTCGCACGCTCTCTGGCCCACAGCATTACAGAAGATGTCTGCCGCGAGAAAGGCGTTTCCGTTGAAAAGGTTGCCCAACTGAAAAAACAGGTTGAGGAAGGAACCTACGAACCGGATCCCATGGCCATTGCAAGGGCCATGTATGATCTATGAGGGCGCCTGAAAGCCTGATCCCGGTATTAGAACAGCTGTGTACTGTATTAGAACAGCTATGCCAGGTTGAGGCTGATAAACTAACTATTATTTCAGCTGATCATCCCGACCAGCTGGAATCTCTTTTAAATGATGAAAACATGCTTTTACTGCAGCTGCGCGGACTAGATAAAAAACGAAGTGATCTTCTTCGCAGGTCGGGTCTTGAGGGGCTTACTTTCCGCCAGATTTTGATGCAGGAGGACAGCGAGGAGGCTGTGGCACTTCTCTCTCCGATCTTGGAACGGTTATCCAGCCAGGCTGAAAAGCTGAAAAAAGTAAAAGGTGGCACAGACCGTCTGATCCGGATCCGCATGAAGCAGTTAGAACAGCGCCTTGCCGGTGCGAAGCAGAGCGATCCTCATGTTTATGACAAATATGTCTGATAAAACTGTGGGGACTGCAGGATATTTATATTTCGGAGGTAATAACACTTTATGGTAAGAGCAACTTTTTCCGGTTTTAATACCGCTCTGTCCGCTCTCCAGGCCAACCAGAAACGTCTGGATATTACAGGACAGAATTTGTCAAATATGAATACTGCCGGATATACCAGGCAGCAGTTAGAGGCATCCAGCCTTAATTATACGAATCCTGTTTCCCATTATTCTAATGGGAATGAAACTGCAGTAGGCTTTGGGGTAAGCATGGACCGGGTCTCACAGATCAGAGATCCTTATCTGGATATCCAGTACCGCAGCCAGTCTGCTGACTGCAGCTATACCAATCGTTTACAGACTGCCCTTAATTCCCTGTCAAAGGTACTGGACGAAACAACCATTTCCGGCATCCGTAAGGCATTTGATGATGTCCAGTCTACCCTTACAAGCATGCAGGATCCTGCAAAGGTATCCGATCCCATCTATGAAAGTGAGCTGCGAACTAAAATGCAGTCTGTATGTAATCTTTTTAACCAGGCATCCAGACAGATCACACAGGCCGAACAGAATGAATTTCAAAGGCTCACAGGGGAAGGCAGCAGTGAACAGGGCGATGTGCAGAAGATCAATGACATCCTCCGTCAGATCGGCGACCTGAACGTGCAGATCAAACGTAACCAGGTTGCCGGTCATCCTTCTCTGGAACTGCAGGATGAACGTAATCTTCTCCTGGATGAGCTTTCCGGTTATATTCCTATTGAAACCAGATATTACAAGGATGATGCCCATTCCGGGAATAACGCCTATGACTATGATGCAAATGGTGCTGTGATCGGCAAGAAGGATTGGCCTGATGACCTGGAAGTGAGCATGAATTATATTGATGCCCAGGGAAAGAGCCAGAAGCTGATCCTGGTAAACGGATCTGACCTTGGTGCTGACGGTCTCACAAAAAACTACGGTCAGTTAAGTGTGTTAAAAGGCGATCACCAGACAGCTGCTTCTGTTTCTGATCCTGCAGACATTTCCATCAAGTTTGAAAAAGCCCCCAGCTATAAAGGAAACGGACCGGCAGCTACCAATGATGTATACGCAGAGTTAAAAGGGATCCGTTTTGAAGGCGGCTCTCTTCAGGCAAGCCTGGATATGCTCCAGAAAACAGGTACCGGCAAGGTGATAAATGGATCTACTGCTGTGGATGATGTCCGTGGATACCAGTATTACTCAGAAAAACTGGATCAGTTAGCTTCCACTTTCGCAAAATCCATGAATGACATCAACAATGGCAAAAAGCACACGGATCAGAATCTTTTATCTAATTCCACCGATGACTCCACAACTGGTATAACAGCCGGAAATATCGGTATCAGCAAAGGCTGGACCAGTGGAACGATCCATATTTCTACAGACGGCACCAACCGCACAGATACAATCCTTGATATGATCGCAGCTATGAAGGATACCAAGAAATTGAACGGGAAAACATTTGCTGATTATATGAATAACCTTTCCACCCAGCTGGCATCTGATTCCAGCTCCAACCAGACTGCATTAAAGACGGGCACAACTGTTTTAAACAGTATCCAGGACTCCAGAGAATCTCTTTCCGGTGTCAGCCTGGATGAAGAAGCAACCAATATGATGGCCTACGTTTCAGCCTATAATGCTGCTTCCCGTCTGATGACTGCCCTTGATGAAGTGTTGAATACCCTGATCAGTAATACTGGTGCATAAATATAAGGAGGATTAATAAATTATGAGAGTTGTACGTTCATCTGTTTACCGCAGATATACTTCTTCTTTAAATGATCTTCAAAGCAATCTGAACAAAAGCATGAACAAGGTTTCTACCGGCGCTGCTTATGAAACAGCTGCTGATAATCCTCTTGCTTATTACCAGGGAAAGAAAATGGATCATTTATATCAGGATGCAAAGAGTAAAAGTTCTATTTTAGGTGATATTAAAAACCGTCTGTACCAACAGGAGCAGGGCGCAAGGGATATCCAGAAGACTTTAAGCAACAGTAAGACTTCCATGCAGTATGTGCTGGATTCCTCCCACAACAGCTCAAAAACTTCTGTCCAGACAAAAAGAGATGCTCTTCTTCAGGATGTGCAGAGCATGGTCAGTAATCTGAACAGTCAGTATCAGGATTTTTATATTTACGGCGGAAATGATATTACAACAGCTCCGTTTTCTTTAAGCGGAGATGGAAAAACCCTTACTTATACCCATAAGTATTCAGACGGTACCACAAAGACGGTCAATATGACCATGGCTTATGATAAAGATAAAAATACTTACAGTTATCATTTAAGCGATGATGACCTGAACAACCTTGTGACAGCTATGAGAGAACAAGGCCGGGTAGATATCGGTTATGGCGATATTTCCAACCGCCAGTCTCTTTTAGATACCTATACAGGAGGACTGAATATGCTTACGGGACTTACTTCAGATTCCTTAAATGCCATGTCTGATGCGGATGCAAGGGATGCGGTCAAAGCTGCCCTGGAAACAACTCCTGTGGCACTTCTCAGCCGTTCGGTTATGGCCTGTGATAATTATATCAATGATACTACGACCGTTGATCAATTTACAGATACTATGGGCAGTGTACTTAAAGATGCAGCTAATACAGAGCATACCATCAGCACCATTTACAGCGACCTTGGCAATAAATATTCCCTGGTAGAAACTACAAAAACCCGTCTTGATACTTTAAGCGACAACCTGACAGAGGAATACAAAGACATTCTCGGAGCTGATCCTTATGAGGCCATTACAGAAATGTTCTCTTACCAGTACTCCTATTCTGCTGCTTTAAAAATGGGGTCAAACCTGATGCAGTCATCTCTTTTTGATTTTATAAAATGATACCGGTACATTGTTTACAAAAAACAAGCAAAAAATAATTTTCTATTTTCAGGTCTGAAGAAGGTGAAAATGTATGAAACCTGTGATTGAAGCAAATTTTAAACCTTTTGAATCTGTCCGTTTCCGTCAAAATGCCAGTCTGGTTTCAAAGGACCAGCTGGCAGCAAGACAACATCAGGCGATTTCCCAATACCGCCTGAAAGTACGTCAGGCTCAAAATTACGGGATCAGTTCTCCGGAAAGCATGACCTGTATCCAGGATATCAGACAAGCTTTTGATCTCCAGGATACTGTCCAAAGAGTACATGGCACAGCAAACGTTTCTGGATCAGGAAACAGCTTTGGTGATCCATTTTCTGGCATTTCTGACAATAATGCTCAGTATACACTTCAGAGAGGTGAATTTGAATTTCGTGTGGCATCTGGCGATCTGGAATACATACCAGCCCTGGAAATGACCATCATAACCTCTTACCCTGAAGTAGAATTTATATATACCGGCACCCCCAATTATGTTCCACCAAAAAAAGAGCCGGATCCCCCTGCTCTTAATCTTACCATATAAAAACTGACCCCCGGAGGCTTATACAATCATGAAGATTGATACAAAATATTACGGCGAAATTGATTATACAAAAGATGAACTGGTTGTATTTCCAGATGGTTTATTTGGTTTTTCCCAGTACCATGACTATCTTCCCCTCTCTATGGAGGAAGATGACAGTTCCCTGCTGATATTGCAGTCTGTAGACGAACCTTATGTAGCCTTTTTTCTCATCGATGCAGCAGCACTCTTTCCTTCTTATTCACCGGTTCTTCTACCGGAAGAATTATCCTTTCTGGAAGTAGATTCCAGTGATGAATTATCCTATTATGTCATATGCACTGTAAAGAAGGATTATCTGGATGGAACCGTCAACCTGAAATGTCCTCTTGCTATTAATCCGGATACCCGCAAAGGGATCCAGGTGATCTTATCCAACGCTGACTATGATTACCGCCATACCTTACGTTCTCTTCTTGGTAAAGAGATAAAGGAACAGGACGCTAAAAAGGAGGTAAATAGCCATGCTGATACTGAAACGGAAAAAAAATGACAGCATCCTGATCGGGAATGACATACGCATCACTGTACTTGACTGCGACAATGGATCTGTCAGCCTGGCTATAAATGCCCCGAAGCATATTTCTATTTTGCGGGAAGAATTGACAGAAGCAGAACGCAGCAACCTGGATGCCTTATTATCTGATACAGATTCACTGCACTCTATAGAAAAAGAACTGAATTCTTATATAAAAAAATAGACCATAAGCTTAATGACCAGCAAACGGGTGAATACTGATAAAATGACTCTTATCGGCTAAACAAAATATCATATAGCTCTTTCAGCTGCCGGCGTACGAGAGAAAAAAACTCTCTCAGACGCCGGTAAAATAATGCTCTTTTTTCCATGCGGTTTTCCCGCTCTTCTTCTTTTAATATGTCTGATCTAAGATCCAGCGCCTGTTCATCTGCTTCCGGCCCAAATTTCCCTGTCATGCCGTAGAATACATTTTTCTCCAGTATATCAAATACCTGCAGTTCTTCTTCCTCTGTCTCCATGCTGACACATTCTTCCCGTGTTCCAAACCACATATAGCTTAAATGCAGAAGCTTCTGCGCCAGTATATTTACTTTAAATTCCTTTAACTGGTTCTCAAGCTCCTGAAGCTGGTCTTCTGCTGCTGCTTTTCTGTAAAATACATATAAGTCTGCCAGATGGCGTATCTGCAGATGTCCTGTTACATATAGGTAAGCAGACTGGATCATAAGATAGACTAGCTGGTCTATGGCATTCCATTCATAAATGTAGTTATCATTTTCTTTCAGGAAAGTACGCTGGAGCAGCTTTTCCATCCCCCTCTGGTATACCTGGGTTTTAAAAGGAAAGCTATCATAGATCTCCACAGAAAAACGGCCTGGTATACGCATCTTTTCACCCACTCCCGGATAGAGAGTATCCGTTTCGTAGCCTATATTGACCAGATACCCTTTTGCAAAAAGATAATCTTCCGGGTCAAGAAAAAAAAGCTTCAGAGAGCTTTCCCCCGCCATTTCCTCTCTTGGATACAGCTGTCTGCGGCTGCTGGAGGACAGGACGAGTACCGGGATTTTTTTTAATTCCAGAAGGACCAGTATCTCCCGTTCTCCTTCTGTGCAGCTTTCGTTGAATTTCAGAATATCACTGTAGCGCTCATAAAAGCGTGTTTTCCACCGTTCAGGCATTTTTTCATTATTTCCCAGGATTGCAAGATAGATCAGGTTTGAAATTTTGTTATAATCTGCAACCCGGAACAGCTTTTCCCAGTCCAGATTTCCATGAAGCGGCTTAAAATCATCCTGGCGCATAACAGATGCAGCCATATTTACCAGCATGCGGCCTTCATAAAAGTTTTGATTTTCCATTTAACTTCACCTGTTTTTTGATATTCTTCTGTTAAGTCCCCCATCGATCCTGCGTATCTTATCTAAAAGCTTTTCTGTGCGGCAACGCAGATCCTCAATACGCTTCTCCAGCATTCTTTCGCTCTCTGTCTTTCCTTTAAAACAGCTTTTTATATTCTTTAATGGACCTTTTGCCAGATTGCGCAAATACCGGGCCTGAAGGCTATTTCCCACAGTCTGCAAAATGATCTGTTCTTCACAGTCTGCATGGCGCTGCAGCTGTTCTCCCCTCATATCTAAAAGAAGAGAAGCGGAGACTGTGTCGCCGCGCTCCACTGCCTCCGCCAGTTCTTCCGTCAGACTACAAACTTCTCTTAATATATTATATCTCCTTTGAAGATATATCAAAATTGTTTCCAAGTCTGCGCTCATATATTCTCCTTTAACCGAAAACACTTCGTTCTCTCACAATGTGCTGATCACCGGAAATCTTTCCCGCCTGGTTAAATGCATCTCTTAATTCAGAAAGTATGTGGCTGATCCTTGGGATCTCTTCTGCCCTGCGTTCCCTTCCTGCTTTAACACGGCTGATATCATAGATCAGGTACTCATAGATACGTTTCAGATCCTTGCTGATGGGATACTGCATATCCAGTATCTGTATTAAATACCGGACGATCCGTCCTGTTTTTTCAAGATATTCTTCAAAAGTCTCATATTTTTTGTCCTCAAGTGCAATCTGTGCCATTTTCAGGCGCTTCACTGCTTCATCATACAATAAAAGCAACAACTCCAGATTGCTCATAGAATAGATCGTACTTTCCTTGTACTGCTTAAACTTTTCATACATGTTTCCTTACCCCCATCAGCCACCTAACTGTGACAGGTAGCTGGACTGTGAATTCATCTGATTGATCAGCGTTTCCATCTGCGTAAACTGGCTGATATAACGATCCTGCTCAGTTGACAGCTGGGACTGCAGGTTTGTGATGGTTTCCTGCATATCCTTTAATTCTTTATAAATACTGTTGTTAGTCAGGGTCAGGCTTAGTTTTTCAGATCCTGCCTCTTCAATAAGCACACCATAGGAATTTCCATTCTTGCTTGCATATCTGGTGGCATAAGTAGAAAGAGTACTGTCTATGGTGTTTACAATACCATGCGTGCCTGTGAACAGGTCTGATACCTTTTCCGGATCACTGTCCATGGCAGTTTTAAACTTTTCTTCATCAAATACGATCTTTCCACCTGCTGTGTAATCATCTGAGAAGGAAATTCCGATCTTTTCAAGATCGTCATAAGAAACACCGTTCATCATCATTGAAGAGAAAATGCCCTGGGTAGCATTGTCCAGATCTTTTAAAGCGCTGCTGTTGTACAGAATACCCTCTTTTGCCTTATCCTCCCAGTTTTTAATGGAGGTTTCATTCATTTCATTTTTCTGGTCTTCTGTCAGAGGCCCATAATTGCTGTCCGGCTTGGTGGTTACCTGGGTGCGGACCTCATCGATCATGGCATTATAAGCTTCAATGAATTTCTTTACAGTCTCTGTCACCTTTTCTGTATCTGCTGAAGCAGTAAAGCTAACACCGCCTTCTGCTGTTGCAGAGCCTGTATCAAATGTATTGGTGGCTTTAATATCCAGACCGTCAATGGAGAAGGTATTGCTGCTGCTGGTAATGGTGGTCTTTACACCATTATAGAGAATACTCATCTCACCATCTGTACCATCATGGCTTTCCTTCTTATCACCGCCGAAAATGATATTTGCTGCATCAGTAGTATCTTTTGGATCTGCACCAAGACTGATTTCACGGCCCTTACCTTTTTCATTGGAAGAAAGAACAAATTTGTTTGCACTTCCCAGATAGGTGGCAGTTACTCCTGCATCTTTATTATTATTGATCGCAGTAAGCAGTCCGTCTACTGTGGTATCTGCAGTAATATTATCTATTTTTGTACCATTGACTGTAAAGTTCTCTAATGCTTTGTTTAACTTTTCTTCTGTATCGTACTTTTCCAGTCCCAGTTTGGCCCTGTTCTCCCACAGGCTGCTTCCTGTACTGATCTTGTTTGACTGGGTAGATGTGATACCCAGGGCATTCTGGAGTTCCTTTGAGTCTGCGGATATCTGTAATGTCTGTCTGCTGTCTGTTGCAGTAAACGTCAGTCTGCCCTTTGAATCCTTTGAATCCTTACCTACAGTAACCTTTCCTGAACCGAAGGCTTTATCCATTTTTGCCTGTAAGCTGGACTGAAAAGCTGAAAAATCTTTTATCTCTTCCTTATCGCCGATCAGTTCAATATTCTTTATCTGTCCGCCATAAGAAACAGAAATTGATTTTCCCTTAAGATAGCCGGAAAGGGGCTGCTTTGTTATAGCTGCAGCCTCGAATGAAGATGTATGGCGGTTAAATTCATCAAGTGAAATGCCGTTATCTATATCATCCTTATTCATGTTGCCGGAATTAAAGCCAAGACTCTTTAAAGCAGATGATGTTTCCCTGATCACACAGCTTTTTCCTTTATCGGTAATACTGTCTGTCTGGCTGATCTGGATCTTATCACCATTCAGTTCAAATTTAATACCGCTCTTTCCATCTTTTCCGAGAAATCCCTGGGAATCAAGGGCTTCATTCAGCTGTTTTACTACCTCGTCAGAACTAGCCGTATAATCAATGGTAACTGTCTCTGTTTTTCCACCGTCCACCTTTTTTTCATAACTGGTGGGGAACGTAAAGGTTGCTTCCTCTGTGAATTTCTTATCTGTAATACTGTAGGTTCCAAATGTCAGCTTCGTTCCGGAAAGATTGGAGGTCTTTATTTCTTTATTGCTAAAATCAGATTCACTGATGCCGCCTAAGGTAATAGCTGAATCTGTTTTCTTTTCGCCGGAGATCAATGTGGCAGATGTTGCTAATTTGTTTACTCCCAGAACTGATACTCTGGATGCAGTGTCTGCATTTCCTGTCGCTGATATATATTTTGTATAATCAGGATCCCCCTGTACACTGACCTGGTTTTTTGCAAAGAAATCACTGTTTTTTAAGCTCTTTGTTGCTGAATAGCTAAGGTAATTGTCCTGAAGATCTATGATCTTATTGCTGACAGAACGATATGCATCCCTTTTCCATTCCAGTTTGGTCATAGCCTTCTTCTTGGCTGTGATCTTGGATGTTGTTCTTGCTGTCATCTGTTCGATCAGTGCATCCCTGTCAATACCGGAAGCTAAACCACCAAATCCTCTTAAAGCTGTATTTCCAAGACTGCTGCTTGTACTTGATACACTTGACATATCTGCTGCTCCTTTCAGTCATGTGATGTCGCGGTGTACATAAAATGCGCCGCTTCTATATATTTTATCCCTGTGATCCTATAGATTCTATATACATATTTCGGCGCAGCATGAAAATTTATAAGATATGGCGTGGACGTTCTTTTACATCCATACAAGCTCTTATGGACTGACTTAAAACAGCCACACGGAATTTATTGTGGTAATAGGTTAACAGCATCGGGACTGCCGTATTATCTGCTACAATATATTTAGGTGGTAGCCTGGTAAGCATCAGTGCCTTCACATCTGCCTGACAGCGGCTGCAGGTACAGGTATCATTGCTTTTCAGTGCGTCAAGGATCAGTTCCGGAGTAAGGATCTCCTCCATGATATTTACGACCCGGTAACTTGGACGATCTTCCTGCTTCTGCTCTTCCTGTTGTTCTGGTTCTTTCTGTACAGGTGTCCCTGCGTTTGTTTGGGGCTGCTCTGTCTGCTCTTGTGTCTGTTCTGCCTGCTCATTTGGCTGCTCTGTCTGTTCTTCTGATCGTTCTGTCTGTTCTTCTGACTGTTCTTCCTGCTCCCTGGGCTGTTCTGCCTGCTCTTCTGTCTGTTCTTTTTCCAGCTCCCGGATCAGATTCTTCTGGATCTCTTCTGCCAGCTTTCCTTCTTCTCTTGGATCAACTACAGTCACATTAGCGGAAGGCACTCTTACCGGTTCTTCAGCAGCTGAGCCTTCCTGCTGTGTTTCGCCAGAAGGCGCAACTGGCGGCTGTGAACCTGTGATCAGGCTCAGAACATGTGAGGTTTTATTTGTTTTTTTTGCCATATTATTTCTCCCTGAAACCTATGATCTTTTCTACCTCATCTAAAAACTTTACATAATCCTTTACAGCTGATGATCTTGGACTGTACTCAAAAATACTTTCTCCATGGGCCGGTGCTTCTGCAATAGCCACTCCGGACCTTATTTTTGTGTCAAATACCCGGGTTTCCAGCTGCCCGGCCAGCTGCCCGGCCATTTCCAATACATCCCTGCAAAGACATGTTCTTGGATTAAAGCGGTTTAGCAGAATACCCATGATCTTAAGGCCGGGATTGATCTGTATGCGGACAGATTCTACGGTTTCCTTTAACTGTGACAGACCAACCAGACTGAGGATATCCGATGCCATTGGTATAATGAGATAATCAGAAACTGCATATGCATTAACTGTAAGAAGATTTAATGCAGGCGGAGTATCGATCACAATATAATCATAAAAATCAATTACCGGCTTTAAAACATCTTTCAAAATAGATTCTTTTTCTTCTCCCTGCTTATATTCCAGGCCGCTGCTGCTTAAAGTAATATCGGAAGGAAGGATATCGATCCCGTCTGTGCGGCTGATAGCCTTTTGTATGGATACATCTCTTTTTAATACATCCAATATAGTAGATCCTCCTTCGGTATCCAGACCAAGGCAGAATCCAAGATTTCCCTGTGGATCCAGGTCTATGCACAGAACTTTTTTACCTGCCATCGAAAATCCTGCCGCCAGCGCTGCTGATGTTGTGGTCTTTCCCACACCGCCTTTTTGATTTGAAACCGTAATGACCATTTATGTATCTCCTTTTATCCTCTCTTCTGCATACAATATTTTCTGAAAGATCTCCCTGTATTATTTACCAAGGCGCTCCATAGATTCCTCTACCTGTTTTACCAGTTCCTGGATCTCCTGATACACAGCGGCTGACTCATTTGCCATACGTCCGATCTCATCTGCTACAACACCAAAGCCTACACCTGCTTTTCCGGCACGGCCTGCTTCAATGGCTGCATTCAGGGAAAGCATTTTTTCCATCGTAGCCGTCTGCTCCAATCCCTTTGCCTTATACTTGATCTGTCCTACTGCATCCCGTACTTTCTTTTCCTCTTTTGCAAATGCTTCTACGCTGTCTGCATTGCTCTTCCGGTAATAAAGGGCATTGGCCCACAGATTCAGCATCTCAGCTAAAAGCTGTCCACCGGCGCTTACCGCTTCCTGGCCCGGGGCTGAATCATCCGGGTAATCTCCAAGGACGATACCGCCGATCACTGTACCTGCACGGAATCCTCCTACTGTAAGATCCTGGGTAAATTCACGCAGTTCATTGTGTTTTCCATTGGTATAACGGCTGTAAAAGCTGGTAAAGGAGCTTCCCCTTGTAATGTATTTTCCTTTCATGTCCACTACTGCTGCTGTCATGCCTGTAGCTGCTAAAAACAGATCCTGGATCCGCTGAAGTTCTTTTATATCCAGGATCTGGCGGATATCCAGATTTTCTGTACTTTCATCTTTTGAAACAATATCTATATAAGAAGTTTTCCCTGATACTGCTGATCCTGTTGCTGCTTTAGAAGCTGTCTCTTTATTTTTGGCCCCATTCTGGATCCACTGGGCCAGCTTGCGGTCTGTTTCCCGGATATGCTTAACCAGCACGCTTACCATATAGTTGATCTCGCCCAGAGAATTGATCGTCGGGCCTTCCTGCTCCAGCTTTATAATGGCATCACCCAGTTTCTGTTTATACCATTCATGAAATTTATGATGTTCGGTATATTCCGGATATTTTGACTGCTTCTGGAGATCCTCCTCATCTGAAAAGTGTTTCGTTACATATTCAACAAGAAATTCTCCCAGACTTGAGATCTTTTCTCTTCCATTTCCTTTTGAGCATGCATCCAGAAGGGTATTGACTTCGTCAAAAATCTTCCTGTGCTCACTGTCGATCAGTTCATTTCCTGTTAAAAGATCCTGTGTTAATACATATTTTTCCATCCTTAGAGTCCTCCTTACTGCTGACTGTGCTGTTCTTTGAAACGGGCAAGCAGTTCATCCATTACTGCGATCAGATGCCCGATCTCCGGCTTTGAAAGCTGCTCATCTGCCCCTAATTCTTTTCCCTTCTGCCTCATCTGATCATTGATCAGGGAAGAGAAGATGATAACCGGGATTTTCTTTAAATGTTCGTCATCTTTGATCAGCTTTGTTAGCCTGTGACCATCCATTTCCGGCATTTCGATATCTGTAATGACCAGATTGACCTTATCATACAGATCAGAATCATTATGTATTTGTGAAAGATAATCCCATGCCTCCTGGCCATTGGAAAAATTCTTTATATTGGTAAATCCGGCCCTTTCCAGGGAATCATCGATCATTTTACTTAAAAGAATGGAATCTTCCGCGATCACAATAGGACTGTTGCAGATAGGGCGGTCTCCCATCTTATCTACATCTGTCACCTGTATAGTTGTTTCCGGTGCAATCTCTGCCACGATCTTTTCAAAATCCAAGATGATCACCAGTTCTTTTCCGCACTGGGCAATACCGGTAGCAACACTGTCATCTCCATTTGCAATGGTCTTATCTGGCTTCTGTATATCTTTCCATGAAATCCTGCTGATACCTTCGATACTGTCTACCCTGAAAGCGACCGTCATTTTATTAAAATTTGTTACGATAAACAAATCTCTTGGCCCATTTTCCCGGTCATTTCCTGTAAGATATTTTGCCAGGTTGATCACTGTGATCAGCTCATCCCTTGGTTTAAAGATGCCTTCTACTGCCGGGTTTGCATGAGGCATCGGTTTTACCTTTTCACTCATGATGATCTCCTGGACTTTTGCCACATTAATGCCATAAAATTCACCCATAACTGTGAATTTCATTACTTCGATCTCGTTTGTTCCTGATTCTAAAAGAATCCCTTCTTTTTCATTTTTGACCATGATCTTCTCTCCTTTTTTCTGTAAACAGGCATGTCACCTGATGGTGACACCACCATAAATGAAAGCCCTGGCTATAGATGGCGTTCCGGTCGTCCCACTGTACGCACGATCACATCACCTGTTGCAAGATCTAAAAGCATGGTACGGGCATAATTTCCTCCTGTATCCTCTGCTGCGATACAGATTCCTTCCTGGGCCATGACTTTTTTTACACTTTCTGCATTTCTCTGCCCGATATTTCCAAAGCTGCTGTTTCCGCTGATCTCAAACATCTTGGCTCCCCCTGCTATCTTGACTACCATCCGGCTTTTTACCATACCGAATATTTTCAGCTTTCTGAGAGTTTCCCTGATGCCGCTGTCTGCAAATTTAAATGGATTGGAATCCTTTCCTTCAAACTGTGCCGGAAGCATGATGTGCAGAAGTGCTCCCAGGCGGGTGACTGGATCATAAAAGGTTATCCCGATGCAGGAGCCCAAAGCATAGGTTATGATCCTTCCTTCCCCTCTTGAAAACTTCATATCACCGATTCCCACTTTTAATTCTGTGCCTCCGATCATTATGAAACTCCCAACCTCTCTAAAATATCGTTTAGAGAACGAATGTCCGGCAACATGAGCAGCCAGTCAGAAAGTGCTTTTCCGCCGATCACAAAATCTGCATTGCAATACATCAGTTTATCTGTTTCATATCCATACTCAGCAATAGGTACCATTAAGATCCCACCCAGCATATTGATGGTAGCACTTGGAACAGACAGTTCCACATCTACATTTACCAGCTGTGAAAAAGCATTGATATAAGAACAGATGATGATGTTTCCCACTTCTACCAGCGCGGATCTGGCCATTTCGTCCATATCCAGAAAGGACTTATAACGGCTTCCAAGCAATTTTTCCAGCACTTCGTTAGCAAAATCCAGATCAAAAAGGAACAGCATCAACCCTTCAATGTCCCCTGACATTTTTACAAGAGCTGCAGCAACGAGCTCCTCTGCATCACCGATCCGGTTCATGGCATCATTGTATCCCAGGATATTCACAGATGGGATCGAGATCCGGACTTCTTTCTGAAGGAGCTTTGAAAGAGCAGTTGCTGCATGACTGGTACCGATACTGCCGATCTCCCGCATTACATCCAGTGCCTGCAGGTCCATATCTTCATATCGCTTTATTTCCATTTTTTACCTTATCCTCTCAGTGAATTGATCGTTCCTTCTATATCATCTGATGTAGTGATCATTTTTACAGCATAAGAAAAGGCTCTCTGACATTCGATCACATGAACCATTTCTTTTGCCATATCTGTGCCTGAATTCTCCAGTGCACCTTTTTGCAGGGCTGCATCTGATTTTAGGGACGCTTCCATTCCATCCTGTGTTTTGTATTCATTATCTCCTACGCTTAAGAGACGGCTGGGATTTGAAAATGTGTATACACTTACCTTAGGAAGGTCAGTATCATTCTCTGTGTCATCTGTATCATCAGTATCGTAGTCATTGTCTTCTGACTCTGATTCCTCCTGCAGCTTCTCTACATCTGTTACCTCCAGTTTAAGAGGCTGCTGGTTCTGGTCCAGCACCAGCTTGCCATCTTCTGTTGTAAGATAAAATCCATCTTCACGTTCTCCCCTGTGAAAATGACCGTTTCTTGTATAGGTGATCTCACCTGATGTAGGATCCTGTATCATAAAAAATGCATTAGGCTCCATAATTGCATAATCATATTCTTTTCCGGTCTGAGTAGCACCGGCTGTACTAAAATCCGTCCAGGTACGCTCCACTCTGGCTCCTGCACCTGTCTGCAGCTCTGTCTGGGCATTTTCAGAATCATTGAGATTATAGTGGATCAGTTCAGAAAAAGCCGCGGTTTTAGGTTTAAAGCCTGTATTGTTGATATTGGCCAGATTATTGGATACAACTGACAATTTTTTTGTAAACTGTCCGGCTCCTGCTGCTCCTGTATAAAATGACATATTCATTTCTTTATCCTCCTTACAGCTTACCGACATCTGACACAGACTTACTCATGATCTGATCATACATTTTCAGTGACTGGGCTGCGCTTTGAAGCGCTCTCTGAGATGACATCATAGCCGTCATCTGCTCCACCATGTCTACATTGGATTTTTCCAGCATTTTCCACTGAACAGTTGTATCTGCAGGTGTTGTTTCTGCCTGCGCAGTAGAGAAAAGTCCATTATCCTCTGCATGAAGCTGCCTCTGATCTGGAAAATCCACTACTTTCAAAGTTCCATAATCCTCTATGGTAACTTCCTGGCTGCCGCTTTCTTCACCATCAGACTGATTTGTAATAGCAGCAGTAATATGTCCTCTGGAATCTACTGTAAAGTTCTCATTTTTGATCTGGACAGGCTGTCCTTCTTTGTTTAAGACTCTGCCTGCCTGGTTTAAAACCAGATATCCATCTTTATCTACTGAAAATGAACCATTTCTTGTATACCGGATGCCCTGTGATGTCTGGATGCAAAAAAGCCATTTCCATTTAAGGCAAAATCATAAATTCCATCTGTCTGTTCCAGACCGCCCTGGTCATAATTGGTATAAACCTGCTTTGCTGTCTTTATTTTTGAAACAGAGGCTAGCTGGGTTGGATTTTCTTTGTTATATTGTCCTGTACGGTAAAGCATTTCCTCTTTAAAAGTACTGCTTACCATTGTCTCGTTCTTATATCCAGGAGTCTGGATATTCACCATATTATTGCTGATGGTATTTAAGTTCCTGCTCTGGGTCAGCATGCCTGACGCCAGATTATAAAATCCCTGATACATCTGACTTTATCCCCTTTCCGTTTTTCTTTTCTATAAACTGGCGCAGCTTACGCAAGGCGGTCGTGTGGATCTGGGATGCCCTGGGCTGGCTGACACCTATGACCCGGCCTACCTGTTCCATTTTCAGTCCCTCCATATAATGTAGTGCCAATGTTTTCTGCTCTTTCTCATTTAACTGGGCTATGCCTTCTGCAAGCACCCGCATATCCTCTTCCCACAAGCATGCATCCTCAGGCTGTGTCTGGGTTTCATTGTTTACATTGTTTATGATCTGGACTCCATTAGTTGTATTATGGTTTTCCAGCAGAAGATCAAGAGACTGGATATTTCCCCTGTTTTTCATAGAAATGATTCTCTGGCAGCGTTTTTTTTCTATTCCAAGATGCTTTGCCAGCTCATCAACTGTTGGTGTTCTTCCTAATTCCAGCTTCATGTCCTCGCATGCAGATTCTATAATACCCAACTGCTTGTAAAATCCCCGGGGCATCCACTCCTGTTTCCTTACATAATCCAGCATTGCTCCTCTTACCCGCGTTGTGATGTATGTGGAAAACTTAATATTCTTATCCGAATCATACATATCGATCCCTTTTATGATTGCCACCACACCTTCGTTCACTGCATCTTCCATCTGCATGGTGGTAGAATAAAGATCATATAGTTTCGTTGCCATGGTTCTTGCTATGTACAGATACCTCATGGTAATCTCTTTCTTTATTTCCGGATCTTTCGTTTTTTTATAAAGCGCAAATAACTCCTTCTCTGTCTTTTCCTGCTTATCTTCCATAACTTTACTCACTCCTGTTATCTGCTGTTTATATCATTTGCTCGTGCACTTATGATCCCTTTTTCATTGTACTTATATTTCCAATTGACTGGATCTGCACATTATTTGCGATCTCATTAAATGAAAGCACCCTGATATTAGGATAAAAGGGTTCTACCAGATGGTAAAAATGGATCCTCATAACCTGTGAAGTCAGGATCACCGGGTTCTGTGATAAACCACTGAACTTTTTTATCTGCTCTGCCAGCTGCCGGATCACATGCTGGAGCATTTCCGGGTTTAATGCCAGATATAAGCCATTTTCCCCTTTTGACAAGGATGCGACCATTTCCCGTTCCAGCTGGGCATCCAGTGTGATCACTTTCATGCATCCATCTGTACAGTACATGCGGGTAATGGTACGTTTAAGAGCTGTCCTGATCTTTTCTACTGTCTGGTCCAGCTCTCTTGGAGGAAGACCTGTTTCTGAGGCTGTCTGCATCAGATTCTCTACAATGGTCTCCAGGTCACGGATCGGGATCCCTTCTTTTAGAAGATTTGTAAGGACTCTCTGGAAATAACTGTAGCTGATCATCTGTGGTATTGCCTCTTCCACCAGCTCAGGAGCTGTTTTTTTCAGATTTTCCGTAAGCCTTACCACTTCCTGTCTTGTAAGCAGTTCGTATGAATGCTGCCGGATCACTTCTGAAAGATGCATGAGCAATACAGACAGAGGATCAATGACCGTATAACCATATAATTCAGCCCGATCTCTGTTTTCAGGCTTGATCCACCTGCTGGGTATACCGTATGCCGGTTCAATGGCCTCAATACCTTCAATTTCTTCTTCCACCTCCTCTGGTTCCAGAGCAAGGAAATAATCAATCAGGATCTCTCCTCCTGCAATTTCTTCTCCTTTTATGCGGATACTATACTGACTTGGTCCCAGGGAAGAACTGTCCCGGAGCCGGATGGATGGGATCACAAATCCCATATCCTGGGCATATTGGCGGCGGAATATAACGATCCTGCTGATCAGCCTTCCGCCTACTGACTCATCTGCCAGAGGGATCAGACTATAACCAAACTCGATCTCCACTGGCTCCAGTGTAAGAAGGCTGTATACATTATTTACATCTTTAAAATATTCTTCCTCACTTACCTCCTCTTTTGCAGCAGCTGCCTGGGCCTGTGGGGAATCCTGAAGCTGGGTAGAAGGATCCATTGCCATTTGTGACAATGCCTGTGGCTCTTTTTTTATCTTTCCGGAAAGATAAAATCCGCTTCCCATAAGACATGCAGCCACAACCAGAGTCCTTACTGCCGGCATTCCAGGTATCACAGCCATAACCGCCACTGCTGCACCACTAACGATCATAGCATGAGGCTGGGCCAGAAACTGCTTTGATACATCTTCATTTAAGCTGCCTTCTGAAACAGCTCTTGTAACGATCATTCCTGTTGCAGTAGAAATAAGAAGAGCCGGTATCTGGGATACCAGACCATCACCTACTGTCGCAATGGAATAGGTACTCAGCACAGCTGAGATGCTGCTGCCGGACTGTACAATACCGATGATACTGCCGCCGATCAGATTAATGGCAGTTGTGATAAGTGACATAACTGCATCGCCCTTTACGATCTTAGTCGCACCATCCATTGCGCCATAAAAATCTGCTTCTCTCTGAACCTTGGCACGCCGTTCCTTTGCCTGTGTTTCATTGATCAGGCCAGAACTAAGGTCTGCATCAATAGCCATCTGTTTTCCCGGCATGGCATCCAGATTAAATCTGGCTGCTACCTCGGCAACTCGTTCTGCACCTTTGGTGATAACGATAAACTGCATCAGCACGATGATCAGGAAGATGATCAGACCTACTACTACATTCCCTCTTAAAACGAAATCACCAAAGGCTGCAATGACACGGCCTGATGAACCTCCCTTAGAAAGGATATTTCTCGTGGTTGAAACATTGATGCCCAGACGGAACAGCGTGGTAATAAGTAAAAGAGAGGGGAATATGGAGAATTCCAGTGGCTCCCGAATGGTCATGGTTATTACCAGGATCATCATGGAGAGTGACATATTCAATATGATCGCCACATCCACCAGTCCCGCCGGAAGAGGAATGATCAAAAGCAATATGATCGTGATCACAAACATAACCACTGAGTAACTCAATAACCGTTTCATTCGTCCATTAATCTCCAACTATTATTTTCTATCTTTATTTTTCCCGTTATCCTGTTTATACAGATATACAAGGATTTCTGCTACTGCTGTATAAAATTCTGATGGGATCGGCCTGTCCAGTTCACAGGAATTGTACATAGCCCGTGCAAGTGGTTTATTTTCAATGGTATAAACATTGTTTTCCTCCCCCACCTTTACGATTCTTAACGCCAGTTCATCTAATCCCTTGGCAAGTACTACCGGAGCATTGTCATGATCAGGATCATATTTTAAAGCAATGGCCACATGGGTAGGATTTCGTATGATCACATCTGCCTGGGGAACCTTCTGCATCATCCTGCTGGATGCCATCTGACGCTGCAGGCTTTTGATCCTGTTTTTAATCTCAGGATTACCTTCTGTCTGTTTATACTCATCTTTTACTTCCTGCTTTGTCATACGAAGCTCTTTTTCGTATTCCCAGCGCTGATACAGATAATCGCCAAAAGCAATGACCGTAAAGGCAATACATACACGTACCAGCAGATCAAATAGCATTTTCATCATATAGGCTGCAGATGCTGCAGGATTCATATCGATCATTGATGCCATAGGCTGCAGATCCCGTTTCAGGATGTTATAAAGCAGTACCAGAAGCAGTGTTATCTTGATGGAGTTTTTTACCAGTTCCACTATGTTTTTCATGGAGAACAGCCGTTTTATACCTGAAAGAGGGTTAAGCCGGTTCCATTTCGGCCGGATGGATTTAAAGGATACATTAAAACGTGTTTGTACTCCATGCGCCACAATTCCAAGTAAAAGGGCTAAAACCAACAGAGGAAGCGCACATTTTAAAAACACAGACAGTGTAACAAAAACAAGGCTGGCTGACAGCATATCTTCTGAGGATCTGGTCGCACCATCTATGACCCAGGTCATATAAGTTTTCAGCTGTCCGTATATAAAGGGAATCCATATGCGGATCCCAGAAAATACGCCTGCCAGGATCAATACCGTAGCTATATCCCTGCTTTGAAAGATATTTCCTTCTTTTCTGGCATCCCGCCGTTTTTTGGCGGTAGGCTGTTCTGTTTTCTCCTGACCACTCTGTCCCATCTTCTGTTACACTCCCTTCAGACTGGTTTCATATTGCTTAAAAGCTTCCACATCATCTGATACATATATGTAAAGATGGTATCTATATAATCTGCCATTGGCGAAAACAACAGAAGCATCATCAAAAGCCCCATTATGATCTTTACCTGGAAATTTACTGTAAAAACATTGATCTGGGGAATGATACGCATCAGGATCCCCATTGCCAGTTCTGTCACAAGCTCAATTGCTATCATTGGAAATGCAAACTGCATACCAGTAAGGATCCCCTGGCAAAATCCATCTGTGATCACATAGACCAGCATGGGATTAAATGTCACTTTTCCAAAAGGGATCAGCTGTACTGACTGGTAAAACAATGCTAACAGCCGTAAATGACTGTTGCTGGCAAAAAAGAGCAGTACCATAAATCCATAATAAATACCGGAACTGACCGTTGACTGGGTTCCATACTGGGGATCATAAACCTGGGCCATGCTAAGTCCCATTGAATAATCCATAATGGAAGAAGCAAACCGGATCGTAAGGAACGCCAGTTCCATTGCAAAGGCTAACACTGCCCCAAGAAAAAGCTCTCCTGCAAGCATCAGGATGTATTCTGCCATTGACTCCGGATATGCTATCTTGGTCTGGTCTGTACACAGATACAGGAGCAGGGCCAGGGCAAAAACAAAATATGCCCTTATTTTTACAGGAAAATTACTTTTTCCAAAAAGTGGATTGAATCCGATGGCTCCGCTCATACGCATCACTGCCATTGAAAATGTGATAAACATAGATCTTCTTTACCCCTTTGCGATCAATTCCACTATGTATTGAAAAAATTCCTGAAGCATGACCAGCATAGAACTTCCTAAAAAACCTAAAAGCACCATAATAGCCAGCAGTTTGGGTACAAATGTCATCGTCTGTTCATTAATCTGTGTAGCTGCCTGAAATACAGCAATAACCACACCTACGATCATACTGAGCAGAAGAAACGGAAGCGACAGCTTCATTGCCAGCTGAAATGCTTCATACATGATATCCAGGATCTGTACTTCTGTCATATTTTTACCTCTTTCCTACCGGAAGCTTTGTACCAGACTGGAAAATAAAAGTTCCCAGCCATTTACTGTAATAAATAAAAGTAACTTAAAGGGAAGAGAGACCATAGTTGGCGGAAGCATTACCATACCCATGGACATAAGGGTGGTAGACACCACTATATCTATAAGCAGGAATGGAAGATAGATCAGAAATCCTGCCAGAAACCCTTTTTTTAATTCGCTGGTCATAAAAGCTGGTACAACAACTGTAAGCGGATATTCTTTCACATCTTTCTTAACTTCCTGTTTTGACATCTGTACAAAATGATCCAGCGTATCCTTCTCTGTATTGCGAAGCATGAATTGCTTCAGTGGATCTGCCATACGGCTTACTGCCTCTTGCTGCGTGATCTCCCCATTTTTATAGGGCTCGTAGGCAACCGTATTGATCTGGCCTATAACCGGGCTCATAATATACAGTGTCAAAAAAAGTGCCATTCCTGTCAGGACAATATTCGGCGGCGTCTGTTGGACTCCCATTGCATTTCGCGTAAAGGAAAGTATGATTATGATACGCATAAAGGAACTCATCATAACCACAATGGAAGGAAGCAGTGCTGCAAAGGTGAGCAGCATGATAATGTCCAGTGCTGGAACATTTCCTCCATTTAAGCCTGTAATCAGTTCATTCATGATCATTCTCCTCCTTAAGCCGTTCCAGAACCTGTATCCCTGTCTGACTGGTTCCAAGCAGATATTGGGTTTCATCCAGCTTAAGAAGGATAACGTACTGATCGTTCCCTACTTTCAGCTGTTCCAGTATCTGCATTCTTCCCCCTTTTTTTCCATAGGAGGCATTTTTTCCCAGGTAGCGGCTTGCCTGCCATGCCAGAAACAAAATGACCACAAAAGCAAGCAGCATACCTGTTGTAGAAACAATATCTGTTATCATATCAAAGGCTCTCCGGATTGATATCCCTGGTTACAATATCGGTAATACGGATACCAAAATTATCCTCTACTACTACAATATCTCCCCTGGCAACACACTGTCCATTTACATACAGGTCTGCCTGTTCTCCTGCCATTTTGTCCAGGACTACAAGAGATCCCTGGGTAAACTCCAGAATATCCTTTACCAATTTCTTAGTGCGTCCTATTTCCACTGATATCTCCAACGGCACCTTCATGAGCATTTCCTGGTTGGCGCTTTCTTCTCCATTTTCACTTCCAGAAGATTCAAGACCAGGTGCATTGGCCGGCCGGATCAGGGCAGGTTCCCTGGATTCCTTTTTCCCTTCCTGTTCCCGTTTTTCCATATCCTGCATCAGCTGCATCATCTGCACCTGTGACTGCTGCATCTGATTCAAAAGCTGTAAAATAGCCGGATTCATATCTGCAGAAATACCAGCTGGAATCTGGGAATATACCGGCTGCGATGTAGGTGCTGGCTGCGGTGTAGATGCTGGCTGTGGGACCGGTGCTGGCTGCGGGGCCGGTGCTGGCTGAGGTGTAGATGCTGGTTCTGGATCAGGCTGCGTTTTTTCTTTCTCTGCTGCCTCTTCTATTACCTTCTCTGCAGTTTCTTCTACTGCCTTTGATCCTGACTCCTTATTTTCTGTCTGAACCTCTGCTGCTTCTTCCAGGGATATCTCAAATGGTTCCAGTAACCTTTTTGCAAGCTTTTCCGGCATGATATTTAAAAACTCACTTTTCAGTTTTCCTTCGATCTCAAGGATAAAGGAAATGACTACCATAGGAGTTGCTTCCGGGAAATACTTGTTTTTAAAGCTTTCTTCGTCTGTGATCTCAAAAGAAACCGGTGTGGATATATTAACTGTAAATTTCAGAAATTCCGAAAGTGCTGTTGCAGAAGCACCCATCATCTGGTTCATTACCTCACAGATAGCACTTCTGTTGATCTCATCCAGTTCAAATTTATCATCTGGTACCTCTTCGCCCAGAAGGGTTCCTACTATGATGCGCACGTCATTTCTGCTGAACATCATAATATTGCTTCCTTCCAGTCCCTCTACATAAGCGATCTCTACTCCTACTGCCGGTTCCAGCTTTTTAAACTCAAACTGATCCCTTGTAAGGATCTTTACCTTTGGAGTCGTAATGTGAACGGTAGATCCTAAAAGGGTAGACATTGCTGTCGCTGATGCTCCAAGGCTGATATTCATCATCTCCCCAAGAGCATCTATTTCCATCTCACTAAAGCTGAGTGCACCCATTCTTATTTTCCTCCTGTTTTCTACTTACCGATTTCCAGTGCTTTCTGAGCCATCAGCTTAATTGCGTTCAATGCTGTTACATTTGCTTCATAAGACCGGGTCGCTGACATACTGTCTACCGTTTCTTTCAGCACATCCACATTTGGCATAGTCACATAGCCGTCTGCATCCGCATCCGGATGATCCGGATCATAAACTTTCTTAGCTTCTCTGTCATCTTCCACAATGCCAGAAACTCTTACTCCTGCATGACGGCTGGTTATTCCTTTTCCTCGTGCTGCATTTTCCATTGCCTGGGCAAAAGACGTATCTGAATAGCTTTCAAGAAGTACATTTTTCCTTCGGTATGGACCGCCTGACTCCGTCCGCGTTGTATCCATATTTGCTATATTTTCTGCTGCAATATCCATCCTGACACGCTGTGCGCTCATTCCAGAGGCGCTTATATCAAATGAACCTAAAAACGCCATAACAGTTCCCTCCTTACGGATCACTTTCCTAAAATATCATTTACAGTTTTTACGATCCTCTGTGCATCAAAAGGCTTCACCACAAAATCACGGGCACCTGATTTGATCGCATCTACAACCATGCTTTCCTGTCCCATTGCTGTACACATAACAACTTTGGCATTTGGATCACCTTCACGAATTTTTTTCAAAGCCTGAAGCCCATCCATATTTGGCATGGTGATATCCATGATCACCATGTCCGGTTTTTCCTCACTGTATTTTTTTACTGCTTCTGCTCCATCCTGTGCCTCGATAAAATCGTTATATCCACTTGAACTGAGAGCTTTCTTGATCATCATCCTCATAAAAGCAGCATCGTCTACCAGCATTATCTTAGCCATTTCTTATTCCTCTTCTTCCTTCATTCTTATTTATACTCCCGTATTCCGGAGCGTATTTATCCTTGTTCTTTTACAGATCCGTCACTGTTATCAGGATCTTCTTCCTTCTGCGGCATTATATCCGTTTTCTTTTCTTCTATTTGTGACGCAATGCATTTTTCAATCTTCACAGCCACATTTTTCTTATAACATCCCATTTGTCCTGTAAACCAAGGCTGACGTCCTACAAAAAGTCTGACCGGACTGTCTTTTGGCTTTCCAAGATCGATCACATCTCCTACCTGGATCTGATAAAGTCCTTTCAGATCCAGCTGTACCGTGCCAAGCTGTCCTGTAATAGGCAGTTTGGAGTAACGGATATTATCCATGATCTTCTCTTTATTATCCTGATAAGAAAATCCTCTTGCCAAGTGCTTACGGTTGTCAATACTGTGAAAGATCACCGTAAGAAGATTGCCCGGAAGGCAGATCTTTAACTTTTCCTGTGCCTGTCCAGATATGTCCACATTTAAAATGATAATGGCTACTGTTTCATCCAGACCTACATCCTGGACCATGGTTGGATTTTCTTCTACATGTTCTACGGAAAAATCAATGCTCACATAATTTGAAAATCCATCCTTTAAGGCACCTGTCATATATTCAACGATCCTCTTGTACAAAGCACGTTCCACGTCGGAATACCGGTAATCATCCTCTACTGCTACAACATCTTCTCCTCCCAGCATATGGTTGATCAGTGTGATCACCATACCCGGAGTTACAAACAGCATCAGGGGAACACTCATTTTTTCTTCTCCTGCTATTGATGCGTCTATCATTGTCATACAGTCGTTTTCGTGAAGGGCATTTACGTATTCGTAATACCTTCTTTCCTGTACATCCAGCACCGTTATGTCCGTCATCACGCGGAAAATACCGTTGATCTGGGAAGTAAGAATACGTGCATAATTCTCAAATACACTCCTGAGGATCTTCATTTTTTCTTTTGTGAATTTCCTCGGGCTGAAAAAGTCGTATTTAATATAGTTCTTTTCTTCTGGCGACAGAGGCTGTACAGATTCGGTTTTCGTTTCCTGTGCTGGTGCATCTGCACTCATGGATTTTAAAAGTGCATCTATCTGGCTTTGTGATAAAACATCTGCCATTCTTCCTGACCTCTCTTATTCACTGGTATTTTGCATTTCCTCCACAGGCCCTGTATCTGCTGCTGTTCCTGCATCTGCTGCACCTGCATCTACAGTTCCTGCATCTGCTGCACCGGTATCTGCCGGTGCCTCTGTATCTGCCGGTACGGTTTCACCACCCTGGGAAGAGCTTTGTGACTCTCCTACTGTTACTACTGTAGTATTCGCATATTCACCGCTCTTAAACTCTTTATAATACTCATCCAGGTCTTTTTCTTTTGCCCCATTATCTAAAAGCAAAAATTCGATCCTGCGATTTTTTATCCTTCCTTCTTCTGTGGAATTATCTGCTATAGGGCGATATTCACCATAACTTATATCCACCAGCTTCTCTGGCTTTATTACATTCTGCTTCTGAAGATAAATACATACTTCTGCAGATCTCATCGCCGAAAGGATACGGTCTTTTCGTATAGTCTGGGGATTGATCTGTGAATTATCTGTTACTTTCGCAGTGTGGGACATGATATTAACCTGTTCAATCCCACCTGCTGCAGGAGCTATGGCTTTTGCAAATGTATGGAGGACTAACTGTCCTTCCCATGTAAGCACAGAGCTGTTCGCACCGAAAAATACACTATTTGCAAAAGAAACATAAGTATAATCATCTCCCCTGATGACCGTAGCATCCTTTACACCCGCCTGATTCAGGCTTTCAGCGATCGTAAGATACAGCTTATTTACATCTGCTGTCTGCAGATCCTGCTGGGCACCCTCCTGACCGATCTCCTGATCTGTGCTATCCGCCTCTGGTGTATCTGACATCTGGGAATTGATGGTAATATTCTCTGATCCCTGATTCTGTATGCTTGGAATGCTTTTCACAAAAACACTCCATTTTTGTGCATCCAGGTTAGACATGGAATACAACATGATAAAAAATGTAAGCAGTAATGTTACCATGTCTCCATAAGTATCCATCCAGCTGCCGCCGCTGTCTGCGGGACGATTTTTCTTACTCATTTATCTTCCTGTTCCTTCCCCTGGGAACCTCCATCTCCTGCTTTTGCAAGAATCTTCTGCTGCTGTGACTGTTTAATCGATGCAAGAAGATGTTCCCTCAGGTATTTTGGATTTTCTCCTGCCTGTATGGCAATGATCCCTTCAATGATAGTAGAACAATACAGTTCTTCCTCATCCTGACGGATCCTCAGTTTCTTTGCGATCGGATTAAAAATAACATTTGCAAGAATACAGCCGTAAAAGGTTGTGATCAATGCTACTGACATGTCACTGCCGATAGTAGATGAACCGCCTGCATCCATATTCATTCCCTTCAGCATGTTGATCAAACCGATCAGGGTACCTATCATACCAAAGGACGGTGCATAAGATGCAGCTTTTTCATAAAGACCTGCCGCCTGGTCGTGACGGATCATCATATTATCCAGTTCTCTTTCCAGAACCAGCCTTACTTTGTCCGGATCGTTTGCATCTACGATCATCAGGACACTCTGCTTAAAGAAAGGATCCTTGATCTCCGCCGCCTTATCCTCCAGCGCCAGAAGACCGCTCTGCCTTGCTATCGTTCCCAGATCTACAAGCTGTTCGATCAATTTGGGAACATTATAGCGGTTTCCTCTTATGAGTACTGCAAAGTGCTTTGGAATATCTTTTAATATCCCTAATGGATAGCTGGACAAAGTTGCTGACAGAGTCCCACCAATTACAATGACCATACTGGGGATATTAATAAAGTTACCAATCTTGGCAAAACCGATTCCGTTTACAATTAAAGCAAAACCCAGGATTATACCTAGTAATGTTGTAGGATCCACCTGCTTTTCCTCCTAAATCTGCTTCTCTTTTTTTATGCTGACACACCTTTGAAAGAACCCGGTCACCTGATCTTTGATACTTTCTACACTGTCTTTTACCAGATAGTAATCTCCATTCATCATACGGATCTTTGTTTCCGGGATCTGTTCGATCAATTCAACCTGAAGCCAGTTCAGATATAAAATTTCTCCGTTAAGTCGTTCTACACAGATCATATTACTTACCGCTTCATGTTGATCAGGTCAGACAGGATCTCATCACTGACTGTGATGATCTTTGAATTGGCCTGAAAGCCTCTCTGTGTTGTGATCATATCAGAAAATTCCTTTGCAAGATCCACATTGGAAGCCTCCAGATATCCGGTCATTAAAGAAGAGGTGCTTCCTCCTGGGATCGTAGCGGAAGCATTACCACTGTTATCGCTTTCTGCTGCCCCATAGTAAAAAGAACCCTTTTTGCTTAAGCCCTCCGGATTCTGGAAGGTGGCAATAGCAACCTTACCGATGCTGACGGTTTTTCCATCCTTATCCTTGTCCGTTGACTTTACTGTACCTGAAATCTCTCCCAGACTGTTGATCTTTACATTTGTCAGCTGCAGCGGATCATCACCAAAATCATTGCCTGTTACATCACTAGGAACCTTGATGGCTACAAGATCTCCATCAAATCTCGTTGGCTTATCTACCTCATCCGGACGGAAACCATAAACAAAATTTCCGTTGGCATCTGTAAGATATCCATTTCCGTCAATATTGAACTGGCCAACTCTGGTATAATCAAAGTCCGTTTTCTTCATATCCGCTACTGTAACCGTTTCTGTGCTCTTTGGGAATGTAATAAAGAAGCCTTCTCCGTTTACACTTGCATTAAGACCACCTACATAGGTTTGTGTAGAGGCACTCATATCCGTACTGATGGAACCCATCATGGAACCATATCCATACTGGGCTGCATTTACACCACCGGCATTCTCGCTTCCCTTTGTGGAAGTGGTGGAAGTCTGGTACATCGCCTCTTTAAAGCTGTAACTCTGGGACTTAAAACCAAATGTATTTACGTTTGCAATATTGTTGCCGATGACGTCCAGTTTGTTCTGATGCGCCCTAAGACCTGATACTGCTGAATCCATTGCTCTTAACATATTCTTTTGCTCCTTTTTACATTTCTTCTGTTTCTGTGTCTTCAGATCCTGTGTCTTTCAGATCTGCATTTGCTAACTGTTCTGTGATCTTATCTGTTTTTTCAGATCCTCTGTCAGGATCTTTTTCACCTGCTTTCTCTGGAAGCTTTCCTACTCCCAGGACACTGGACATCTTATAGCTGGTATCATCACCTTCCAGACGTACTACCGGATCTCCCTTGGTAAAATCAACAGAAACTACCTTTCCGTATTTCACGCCATTTGCTGTCCCGGTATCAGGATCTGTAACTGCCACAGTTACCTCCTGACCGATCAGGCTGCCTGCATACGTCTGTGTTGTAACAGCAGCTGATGTATTTAATGACTCTGTCATGGCAGTAAGTGACTGGACCATTGCCATATTTGTCATCTGGGACATCATTTCGCTGTTATCCATAGGGCTTGTCATATCCTGATTGGAAAGCTGTGCTGCTAACAGCTTGATAAAGCTGTTTACATCCATCGTGTTCTTGCTGTTGGATCCGGCACTGTAAACACCTGCCTGATACGGGTTTGCAGTGCTGCTGACTGTTATTTGATCTGCCATATCACTTTAATCCTCCTTCTAGGCCAGTCCCAGCCTTAGCTGTTGGGCAAAGCTGTCATCCTGCTTCTGGCGCTGCTCTTTTTGATCCTGCCTGCCGTTTCTGCCATGACCGGGATCCTGATCCATGTTTTGCCTGTTTTCAGTCTGTTCCGGTGTGTAAATAACAGTAGGAGTTCCTGTTTTTTCTTCCAGGATCTGTGCCAGATGCCCTGCTTCTTTGCTTAATATCTCCAGTGTTTTTGCACTGGTTGAAAAAATAGTGACCTCTGTTTTTCCTTTTTCATACTGCAGCCGGATAGTCAGCTTTCCAAGCCTTTCCGGCTCCAGGGAAAGCTCCAGCTTTCCTTTTTTTTCACTGATCTTTGTATCCAGGTAGTTTCCCAGATCCTCTGTCAATGTGTCCTGGGCTGTTGCCAGCCGGTCTGCCGGTCCTGTATCAGCAGCGGCTGGTTTTTCTGCTGTGCCAGTTGAACTTTCAACAGTTCCTCTATAACCGGACGATGCCAGGGCTGTCATTTCCTTTCCGGAAATATGTTCCTTTCGGCCTGGTGTTTCTTCTTCCCGGTTCATTTTGGCAGTTTGCTTTGACTGCCCGGCTTCTTCTGCCTCTCCTGATTTTTCTTTCTCTCCAGTCTGGTCCAATCTGTTCCGGAGCTTTAAGTCATCTGCATGGACAGCTGTTTCTGTGTGGGGGGATTCTGTCTGCTGTATGGTACTGACAGCTGCCGTCTGGTCCTCCATTCCTGTTTCCACCGTTGTCTGTACAGCCAGATCTTGTATTCCATTTATTTCATTGTTGTAAACAGCAGGCGTTTTACTATTTTCTGCTGTTATCTGTACAAAGGTCCTGTAGCAGGCTTCAGAAACATAGGCAGCTGCCAGTTCCTGCTCCTGCTCTTTTTCTCCATCCTGGCTGTTCTTTTCGTCCTGTATGTCCGTTACTTTTATTTCTGCTTTTATTTCAGCTGTTTTTTTATTCTTTCCGGACTGACTGCCATTAACCTGTTTTCCATTTTCCCCACTTTTGGTTTCTTCTGGCTGTGTTTCTTTATTTTTAGTTTCCCCTGTTTCTGCTCTTTTTGTTTCGTCATCCTGGGCTGCCTTTTTCTTGTATTTTGTCAGCATCGATGCAAAATCTGACCCATTCTCCACTTTTTCTTCTGGGTTCATACCTGACTTTACAGAATATCCTGTTTTTATCTGACCAGTATTTTCAATCCTGTTCAACCTAGATTACCTCCCTGTTTTGAGAATATCTGGCTGTTCTTGAAGCAAATTCTTCTATAAACAGCTCCTGTGCCTTTTTAGCAGCTTTTTCATATTCATTCTGTCGCCTGTCCTTTAACTTTTCATAACGGGACGTATCTATCTTTGCAGCGATCACCTGTACTTTTTTCTTTTCTTCTTGCTGCTGTAAAAGCTTTAACTGTTCCTGTTTTTTCCGGATCTGATTTTCCATTTCACTGATATACATACCATAAAGACAAATATCTTTTATCTGTACATCCTGTTTTTTCAAATCATCCATCTTATTCTGGGCAGATACCAGCTTGTTCTCCAGTTCCTGTATCTCTGCTTCTTTTTTCCGGATCTGTGCCAGAAGTGTTCCATGTTCTGCCTTAATGCTGTCCAGAATCTGTTCCTTATAATGAAGTACATTTTCAAGACTGTATTTAAATCTCTTCATCTTAAGTATCATCTCCTATAACTGCTAACCCACGATTTTTTCCATTCTCCTTATGCTTTCCTCATAAGGGATATTTTCATTTGTTTCCTGTTCCAGAAATTTATTCATATCCCCTATACGGTCAACTGCTTCATCCAGAGCACTGTTTGCACCTTTTTTGTAAGCGCCAATGGAGATCAGGTCTGCATTTTTCTGATAAAGACTTAACATGTTCCTGAACCTTGAAGCTGCTTTCTTGTGTTCTTCCCCGGCTATATCATTCATAAGACGTGAAATACTTGCACTGATATCAATAGCCGGAAAATGGTTTGCATTAGCCAGCTGCCTGCTTAAAACAATATGACCATCCAAAATACCTCTGACTGTATCAGCCACCGGCTCATTGGTATCGTCTCCCTCCACCAGTACCGTATAAATCCCGGTAATGGAACCTTTTGCAAAATTCCCGCTTCTTTCCAGAAGCCTTGGAAATTCTGCATAAATAGAAGGTGTATAACCTCTGGCTATAGGCGGTTCTCCAATAGCAAGACCGATCTCCCTCTGTGCCATGGCATATCTGGTAAGAGAATCCATCATCAGCAGCACATCTGCTCCCTGATCCCTGAAATATTCAGCGATCGTTGTTGCAACCAAGGGACATTTCATACGCAGCATTGCCGGCTGGTCTGATGTGGCTACAATAAGGACAGAACGTTTCATGCCCTCTTCTCCCAGATCCTTTTTAACAAATTCCAGAACCTCCCTGCCTCGCTCTCCTACCAGGGCGATCACATTGATATCTGTTTTTACATTCCGGGCGATCATTCCCATCAATGTACTTTTTCCAACACCGGAGCCTGCAAAAATCCCCATTCTCTGACCTTTTCCAATGGTATTTAAACCATCAATGGCCTTAATCCCAAATTCCAGATGTTCCCTGATAGGAGGACGGTTAAGGGGGTTGATATAGGCACTGTCTACTGTATAAAGCTTCCCCGGCGGAAACTCTCCTTTTCCGTCAATAGGATGTCCCAGCGCGTTGATGATGCGCCCTTTCAAAAAATCTCCTACTGGTATCTGAAGACGGCTTCCTGTATTGCGGACAAAGCTTCCTGCTGTGATACCACTGATATTTTCATAGGTCATCAGCTGTATTTTGCCATTTTTGAATCCTACCACTTCCGCAGGAACCTGACAGTTCTCAGCTTCATTGTAGATCATAACAATATCACCAATACCGGATCTGCCTCCGGAAGCTTCCATTGACATTCCCACTACGTTTTCAATTTTTCCAATGCGGTCTGCTGTTTCTGCCTGCTGTATTAACTTCAGGAGATTTTCATACATGGTTTTCACCTCTGTGTACTTTATGTATCCATAAAATCTTTATGTATTGGTGTTTTCTACAAGTCTGTGTATATTTTCAAGCTGGGTATCTACACTCATATCTATGATCCCGTCCGGCATTTCGATGATACAGCTTCCGCATTTTCCGTCCTCCATTACTATAAATTTGACGTTGTCAGAGAGCCGTGACAGTTTCTCTGCCAGATGTCCATCTGCCTGAACCATGGTCTCATAGTCTTCTTTTTCCATATAGATCTTGACCCAGTCCGTTTTCTGCAGTTTTTCTGTTTCAGCTTCTATCATCCTGCTTATAACAGAACCGCTGGATCTCAGGCTGATATGGATCACTTTTTCAGCCACTGCCACAGCAATATCTTTTAATTCTTCCAGATATTCCCTGAGGCATTTTTCTTTTTCTTTGCTGATCTCTGTTAAGGCTTTTTCCAAGCTTTCTTTGAAAAACCGCTGATTTTCATGATGTTTCGCCTCATTTTCCTCTTCTGCCCTAATCAGTCCCTCTTCATAGCCTTTTTGTCTACCTTCTTCAAATCCTTTCATCTGGGCTTCCTCAGAGATCTGTTCTGCCTTTTCGTTTGCTTCCTGTTCAATGGCTGCCGCTTCTTTCCGGGCTTCTTCTAATATTTTTTCTTTTTCCCTAAGCACCAGCTCTATTTGTTCCTGACTGCATTCCAGACCATTGCATGTATCATTGCCCGCATTTAAAGAAGCTTCCGTTTCTTTTTTATTCTGCTTTTCTGTTTCTGGTTTCTGTGCATCCGGTGCCGTAAATACCTGTAAGGGAAGCTTCCGGACTCTGGCTTTATTTTCAAAGCCTGTATCCTGATCAGACAACAATGTTATCGTCATCTCCTCCCTTATTGATTATTACTTCTCCTGCATCTTCCAGTTTACGGATCAGATTAACAATACGCTGCTGTGCCTCTTCCACTTCCTTAAGCCTTACATTGGTAGTGATCTCCAGGTCTCCCTTGACTGTTTCTGCCATACGTTTGGACATATTTGCAAAGAATACGTTCTTCATATCCTCTGATGCAGTCTTTAATGCATATACGATATCCTTGGAATCGCAATCCCTGATAAAACGCTGTACAGATCTTGGATCCATATCGATGATATTCTCGAACATGAACATCTTGTCCCTGATGCTTTTTGACAGTTCCGGATTATCTTTATCCATTTCATCAAATATCTGTTTCTCGTTACCTCGGTCTACATGGTTCATTACATCTGCCACATAATCAATACCGCCCAGGTTCATATTATCCTCACTGGTAATGATCGTAGCGAATTTCCGCTTCATTTCCTCTTCCACAATAGCTATTGCCTCAGGAGATACACGGCTCATATTTGCCATGCCTTCCAGTACCGGTATCCTTTTTTCATTTGGAAGCTGTTCCAGTATCTGTGCAGCCTGCTGAGGGTCCATATAAGACATGATCAAAGCGATCACCTGGGGCCGCTCATGCTGGAGCAGGGCAAGAAGAGATTTTGGATCTCCCTTTGTAAAAAAGTTAAATGGCTTGGACTGGAGAGTCTTGGATACTTTTTCCAGAAGATTTCTGGCTGTGGTTTCTCCAAAAGCTTTTTCCAGTACACTTCTGGCATAATCCAGACCTCCATCTGTCATCATCTTGTGGGTAAGGCACATTTTATAAAACTCATCTAATGCATTCTCCACCTGGGCATTATTTGTTTTTCCCAGCTTTGCTACCTCATAAGTCAGGTCTTCAATCTCCTGTTCACTGAGATATTTATAAATCTGGGAAGCACGGTCTGCTCCCAAAGACACAACTACCACTGCTGCTTTCGCCCGCGCATCCATTTTATCCCGTTCGGATCCCCCGGTAATATCTGTTATCTTACTTTCCTCTATTTCTGCCATCGTTTCCTCCACCAGTAAGCAGCCAATTCTGGATCAGTTTTGCTGCGATCTGCGGATTTTCATCCACAAAGGAACCGATCTCCTGTTTTAATTTCAGACTGTGCTGCATTTTCAGATTTAAAATTTCTTCATTTTTCTTCAATTCATCATCTTGCCCCTGAAGTACCGACTGTTCTTCTGCAGTTAGCAGGGACGTATTCAGATTATCTTTTTTATTGTCGGCGGAAATAGTATTTTTTGAACTATCATTGACCGTGCCTCCATCTGGCATCTGTTCCAGAAGCGCCTGTCTTTCTTCTTCTGACGCTTTCAAATGCTGCCTGCTGAGTATCAGCAAAGCAATCAGCAATACCAGAAGCAGCCCACCTGCCCCTATGGCGATCAAAAGAGGCAATGGAAGCTTTGCTTTCTGTGCCGGTGCTGTTACCGGCGCTGTGTCTGTGTTTTTACTGGCTGCTGAAAGAGCTCTTATAACCGTGATCTTTGAAGAAGCGTCTTCCTGGGTAATACCTGCTGAATTAGCTACAAGACTGACCAGATCTGCGTCTGCAATAGATGTATCATCTGTATCAATGGTAACGCCTACTGTTGTGTTTTCCAGAACACCCGGATCGATCTGGCGCTGCTCTTTTGTGGAATTATACAACCACTCTCTTACTGCGCTGTTGTTGGAATATGTATCTGAACCTGCCTGTGTACCTGTCTGGTTCGTATAACGGGGCGTATCTGCATTGGCATCTGCACCTGCAGTACCTCCATTTCCTGAAGATGCACTTCCTGTATTTTCCCCTGCTGTTTCTTCTTTTTCCAGCAGTCCTGTCTTATCATTCTGGTCGATTTTATCCGGTGTGTTATACTGTACTGTTTCCTGGATCAGTTTTTGCATATTCAGGGTGCCTTTTACAGAAACTGCAACTTTTCCCTGTCCATACATTAATTCCAGGACCCGGCGCACATTTCCTGCTATATTTTTTTCTACCTGACTGGTAAGCTCTGCTACATCTTTACCTGTTCCCGTAGTACTATCTGCTTCATCTTCACCGCCAACCTCCGTCATGGTGGCAGCATCAAATACAGAAACATTGGTAAAATTCATTCCCTTTACAGCTCTTGCGATCAGGTTCTTGATAGCAGCTGCCTTTGTATCTGTCAGATCCTGTCCGGGATCCATTGTCACCACAACAGAAGCTGATGCATCTGTCTGCTGTGCATCATCCAGTGCATATTTCTGGGTTCCGCCTTCTGCTATGGTCACTTTTGCATCACGTACCCCTTCAAATAATCCGATCTGGGCACCAAGACGATCCTGAAGTTCATACAATGTATATTTTTCCTTATCCTTTTCAGTGCTCATGATTCCCGCATTATTACGGTACATATCATAGGTAAAACCACTTTTAGGATACCCTTTGCTTAGCAATTCCGCCCTGGTCTTATCCACTGTATCTGACATTACCTGGACAGAGCCATTTTTATCGTTATATCTGTAGGCAACACCTTCATCCTGAAGAAGGCTTACAACAGCCTGCGCATCTTCTGAATTCATCCCTGTAAACAAGGTACTATATCCTTTTTTCGTACCCATATTCAGGACCAGAAGTCCAGCTGCCGCCAGGATAATCGTCCCGGCTGCAATGACTGCGATCATTTTCTTTGTTTTCCCTGGCATCTTCTGCCATGCTTCTTTTAAATTCTGCACTGTTCCATTCATCCTTTGCATTTCCATATAATATAGCAAATATTGTAACCATTCAGTAGGTCTGCGCACATGCTGCGCTGACCGTAAGAACACATAGGCTAGAAAGCAAAAATCCCATCAGCGAAGCTGATCTGGAATGGATTTTTGCTCGTAACTATGAAGGCACTGAATAGTTATGTTCTTTCCAGAAATGTTTTCGTAGATAATCCGGATATCTTTTCCAAATATGATATGTTGTATAACTCTTCATCAGATTTACTATTTTACTGATAGACATTGTTGGTTCTGTTTCTATCATGTAATGAATATGATCTTTATCTGTCTCCATATATCTGATAATGACTTTATGCTTTTGACATATCTCATAAGAAAACTGCTTTATATCATCTGATATTTGTTTTGACATCAGCAATTTCTTTCTATACTTGCATACGAAAATAATATGATACTGTAACAAATATTTGTGTCTGTTTTTTGATTTCCACGTTCCCATAACGCAAGTATAGCACAAACCTCCGCTTCCGGCTACCTTAACCCACCGTCTAAAGCCAGTGGGATTGCGGTAGCCCTATTTCAAAACTAACAATAATCCCCACAAAAGTCCTCCGATAGCCAGAAAGCTTCCCACGATCAAAGGCAGGTTATAAACATAAATCTTTGCCCCAGCCAGCACAACAATGCCAGCTACCATTCCAAGCGCTGCGATAAATGCAACAATGCCGCATGTAAAAATAAATTCATAATCCAACTTTCTCATCCTTTTTTACCTCCCATGGAAAACAGCTTTTGTCATCAATATAAACATCCGCATAAATCTTTCTTCCGTCTGATCCGTACCTTTCGATAATCTCCGGCAAATTCTCATTCACCGCATCAAATTCCAGTTCCCACTTCCTGCACCATTCCACTGCTTCCTCTAACTGATTTCCACAGCGGCACGTCCACAAAATAATCTGGCGTCCCTGCCTTCTCAATCCTTTCAGCAGTTCGATCAGTGCTGTATTCGGCTGTCCGATCTTTGGGAAGCAGTCCGTACAAAGTGTTCCGTCAAAGTCTACCGCAATAATCTGATATTCCGTTTTCATCTGCCATGCTCCTCACTTTCCGTCATTTTGCCCTCTTGCTGCTTCCCATTATCCATATTTTCTGTCCATTAATTCGGACAGTAAAAGACCACCTCACGAAAAATTTCATGAAGTGGTCTTTTTACCTTTCTTATATATTGTTTTTTACGCAAATAATTTTTTTACCATTTCCGCATCAAACACAACCTGCTTTACATGGTCAACCTCAATCTGATACAGTGCATTTGCTGCTAGGTGCTCTGCCGCCTGCTCCAGATCACGGATTCCCGATGTATTCTTATACTGCTCGATCAGTTCATCCAGTCCCTCCCCGGTCAGAACGATCTCGCCCTGCAGCAATCCGATTCTCTTTAATACTTTTGGCAGTGCAAATTTGGAGAAAATGATTTTTTTCTCTTCCTGCGTATAATCCGGGATATCAATCACTGCAAAACGTGACATCAGCGGGGCGCTGATATCTTCTTTTACATTGGCAGTTGCAATCGGATAGACACCGCCGGTCGGAATCATACATTCCATATAGTTGTCTGTAAATCCAAGATTATCTAATAAGGTAAGAAGTACGTCCGCCGGATTGCCGTTTCCTTTTCCGGATGCAGCCTTATCAAGCTCGTTGATGATGAATACAAGGTTCGACTCGCCAGCCATGGAAAATGCATCCATAATAATACCAGGCTTCGCATTTCCGTAGATACGGGAGCTTCCGGTCAACTGCTCCGGGTCATTGATGGAACTCATATCGAGTGTCGTCCACGGCAGTTTTAAAATTCTTGCCACCGCATAGGCAATCTGCGATTTTCCGGTTCCTGCCGGTCCCACTAACAACAGTCCATAAGCTGGCAGCGTATGGGTACGGTTGATCTGGATAATAGTCTCCATGATACGCTGTTTTACTTTTTCCATTCCGTACAGTTCTTCATCTAAGATTCTGCGCGCTTCCACCGGATCGATTGCTTCAAAATAATTATTTTTCCACTGGATATTCGTCATAATGGAAAGTGCACGCTGCGCGTGGCGGCGTTCCTCGGCAGACACTTCGCTGGAACGTGCAACTGCTAAATTTCTTCTCGCCCACAGTCTGATATTGTCCGGCATGGTTCTTCCTGCGCAGTTTAAGAAATCCGAAATACTCTGGATACTGGTAAGCTTCATGCTGTCGCCGCTCTCGTCTAACTCTTCGTCCTCATCCTCCTGCTCCGGTGCACTGCTCGATAAAAGGCGTTCCATCACATACTGTAAAAATCCATCCGCCGCAGAGAGTTTCGTTCCACCGTGAAAAGCATTTTCCCTGATCTTGTACACGGCATAGCCGTCCGCCCTGTTTTCCCCGGACAAAAGAACGTTGATACGGTTCTCCCCAAGCCATTTGATCAGATTCACAAAACGTGCATCGATCCGCAGGATATTGGAACGGAATGTCTCGTCCTCCTCCTTAAACTCAAATGCTGTCCACTGGCTCTGGTTGCAAAATACTCCGGTGGAATGATGGCTCCACTGTTTTTGCTGGTTGTCTAACACCAGGATCGGATCGTCCGATGTTTTTTCGGAACTGTCTGATGTAAATGCGGTATATGTACATACAAACGCTTCTTTTTCCTCTGAAGCGCTGCTGAAATCAAAAACTGGCATACTTTTTCTCTCCTTTATTCTCCGATACTCTTTTTCTGTACTTATCAAACCATAAAACAAAAAAATTTACAAGGAAGGAAATCGTAAAAGACTGGAAGAAAAACAAACTGCTGTATCTTATGGCGGTTCCGTTGATTGCATTTTTTATCGTATTTGCATATCTTCCAATGGGAGGCATCCTGATGGCATTTGAAAATTACAAGCCAAAACTTGGAATTCTCAGAAGCCAATGGGTAGGTCTGGAAAATTTTAAAGACTTTTTTCAATCGGTATTTGCGTGGCGTGTCATTCGGAATACGGTTGTGCTGAGTATGTTGCAGCTGATCATTGAGTTTCCGCTCACGATCATTTTTGCGCTGCTTCTGAATGAACTGAAGGATTCCATTTTCAAAAAAGGTGTACAGATGATTACCTATATGCCGTATTTTATTTCCATGGTCGTTCTGGCAGGTATCATTGTAGACTTTACCAAAAGTACAGGTGTCCTGTCGCAGATCGTTACCTTTTTTAGTGGAAAACAGGTAAATCTGTTATCCGATCCGGCGTGCTGGCGTCCTTTGTACATTGTTTCGGATTTATGGCAGGGACTTGGCTTTGGAAGTATTATTTATGTAGCAGCACTTTCCGGCGTGGATCAGGAACTGTATGAGGCAGCAAAAATTGACGGAGCAAACCGCTGGAAACAGACACTGCATGTAACACTGCCTGGAATTTCCTCCACCATTATTATTATGTTGATTCTGCGAATCGGTTCCATCATGTCGGTTGGATATGAGAAGACCATTCTTTTATATAACCC
>ERZ650918.472-NODE-472-length-44394-cov-4.927197_pt1 | contig 44394 bp, 38 predicted proteins | sample MGYA00514758_ERZ650918 | MGnify/ENA metagenome assembly ERZ650918 | reverse complement strand
ATTTGCTATTACTCACCACCTGAAGAGGTGGGAGTCTTCTCGACTGAGATAAAAACAAGCGCTATCCTGCCTACCGGACAAAAATTTGATGGTTCCGCCCGATATGTAGAATAGCGCCTGTTTCCAGTTTTAATCGTTTTCTATTTTTTATTCTTCCCAGTCGCCTACATACAGGCGTGTAGCGGTCTGCCCGGCTGCTGGTTCGTAGATCGTCCAAATTGGATATGGATATGCTTTTCCTTGCAGAGAATCATCTATTACAATCGTCTGATCAACGCCATTTGTGCCTGTTTTGGAGGACAGGTCAGCGGCACTCGTCCTAGTAATACTGGAATAGCTGCCCTTTACAGAGCTGCCATCCACATAAGGTGCGCCGATGATTGCGTCGCTTAGCTTTGGCAGATACCAGCATTCTTCCGGGACCGAAAGAATGCCAGCTTCCAGCTGGGCGCCTGGCCACCACCACCCCCACCACCAGGTATCGTTCAACTGACCAATATAGTGTCCAAGGAACATTGAGGTTCCAGCCGCTTTCACACTTCCTGTTGTATAGCAGTTCGAAAGAACCAGTTTTGCAGAATCATATTTTCCAAATAAACCACCTGCGATGGCATTATATGGATTCATTCCACACACATCCGCTGCACTGAAACTCCGTATTACCGAAATCGGACCATCCATCCATCCCACCAGACCTCCGGCACACCAGCCGCCTGACACATTTCTTCTATCTGACAGCACTTCCGCACCACTTTCCGTATAACCGTAAGAGCGGTTCCGTCCGCCGACATAACTGTTTTCAATGCTGAATCCTTTCCCGGCAGTTCCGCCATTCTGGTTGTTTTTCAGATATCCATACAAACCTCCAGCGGTTTCAGTTGTATCCACATACCCAGAGAAGAAACTGTTTTCCAGCTTCATCTGACCAGAGCTCTCGGCAAAGCCGACCAGACCTCCGCTATCATCAGTTCCCTGTATCCGTACATTTTTTCCTGAAACATATACGTGATTCATCACTAAATCACTTACTTTTGCCTCCCCGATCAAGCCTCCGGTTTTTCCTCCGCTTATTTGCAGCGTCGGTGCATCTACAACTACATGTTCGAGTGTCAGACTGCCATTATTCGTGCTTCCAACCACCGCGCCTGTTGCCATAGTTCCAGAAATCCGGGACTTTTCTCCATATATATGGATATTTTTAATCGTTAGATAGCTGTCCGCCGAAGTACCTGCCTGTGCCACTAGCCCTGCTGTATTCTGCTCCTGACAGGAAATGTCCGGATCCTTCAGATTCAAGTTTGATATCGTCAGATGATCCGTCTTCTGAAACAAAGCTGCACCATCCCGGGCAACAGGAGTTATCTTTAACCCTGCAATCGTATAGCATTCACCCAGTTTTGCTTTTTCTTTCTCATCCACTTCCGCATCATAAGAGATAATATCCGGGTTGTTAATCGGCCAGAAACTTCCACCTTCATACTTGGAATTTCCCGGACTGTAGATCGTCATATTTCCGTACGCAGCTTCCACCTCTTTGCAATACGCTTCCGTCTGTGAGGTAATCGAAGCATCCTCCTGCCAGAGAATATTATCAGTCTGGATAACCCGTGTAATCTTTAATCCCCCATAGTCTTTTCCGCAGAAATTCAGATTCTGCAGATGACGCCCATTGGCAACCTTAACCGTATAGGTATCCGTTCCATCATCATTGGGTTCAATTACATCGGCAAAACAACTGTTGAATTTGTATGAGAGCCTTGTATTTTCTGTCGGTGGATTGCCATCCTCGCTCAATTTTACGATAACATTTTCTCCATTTATGTAACCGCCCGGCTGATAACCTTCCCCGGTACCCAGACTACAGAAATTTCCACCCTCGCGTGATAAATCATCCAGATAGAAACGCAATTTCAACTTTTTCTCTTCCGTTATGCCTATTTCAAAACGATTTACCCTGTTTTTGTCGGCAAAGCTCGTCCAACTGCCATTTGCCTCTTTTTCTACACAGCTGGCAGCTTTCTCTTCCGTATCTACAAAGCAAAATTTTGATCCCATTCTCAGAGTATTTTCCTGCAAATCACCCGTATTGACTTGGAGAACATACCACATCGTTTTACCGCTCAATTCGCCGGTAATCGAAAATATCAGATGTATTCTCTGATTTTCTTCAAGCGGAGACGGAGAGACATAATCGATATACAGACTGTTTCCAGTATGCAGCGCCTCTTCGTTCTCTTCCTTGTCCCAGTCCCCGACATGGTTATTCAGAAACCAGGAAAATCCCTTTGAAGCGTTCTGCGCAGCAAGTTTTTCCGCTACTTTCTGGATCGTCGGCATCGGATAAATCGATATTTCTGCTTTCTTTAATTCTGGATCATACGGATATGTATTCTCGCTGTCTGCACCCGTTCCCTCAGCACCAAACAGTTCTGAAAGCTCTTCTGCGTATGCGAGCACATACTTCTCATTCACCTTACTGCACACATAACAGCCCGGATAAACTGATTTTTTGTTTGTTCCCGTACCGCTCCTCTCCGACGGCAGCCTTCCATCCGTTCTATTTGCATAATCATAGAACGCAACAAACGCAGGTGCTTTCAGCGCCGGATTCTCTGTTTCATCCGCTGCCGTTCCGCTTCCATTTTCCGTTTCATCCGATTTTTTCTCAGCCGTCGGCGAATACACCGACGCCGACACATATGTATTCGCTATCTGACTGTCTGCCGGAAGCTGTGCGGCGAGACCCCCTGCAAATCCGCCGGTATATGCCGCTACGTTATAACGTCCGGTAAGATTCTCAAAGGCTGTATTGGCGTTTGCCCCATTCCCTGGTTTTTGGGAGGTATCAAACTTCTTGTTTGCTGTATGACCGCCGACATAACAGCTCTGAATCTGCACCGTGGGACCGCTTGCGGCGGCTGCAGCTGCTGCTTTCTCAGCAGTTCCGACCAGACCGCCGGCATACATACCTTCCACATAGAGTGCCGCTGCGCTGTCGGTCAGGGAAATTTTTCCCTTTGCCGTGCCGATCAGGCCGCCCGCCGTTCCCTTTAAAGCGCGGATCCGGTATTTGCTTTCTTCCTCCTGCTTCAGATCTGCCGCTTTTTCTGTGCTGCTTCCCAGCTTATCACGGAAATGATTCTCCGCCAGCGCATCCTGGACGGTCAGGCTGCCGCCCTCAAATGTGCCGATCAACGCACCGGCAGAAGCGCCGGTCTGCTCTGCCTGTACCTGCGGATATTCAATCTGCACATTTTTAATTTTCACCGTTGCCCGATTCGTAGTTCCCCGGGAATCCGTTCCCGGCGTCACCGCACCAATCAAAGCGCCTGCACTCGCCTTCGTCCGGACCACCGGCTGGCAGATCAGCAGGTTTTTAACACTCATATCCTGTGTTACCGTTCCAAACAGTCCACCCGTCCCATCTACTGCTGTGATTGAACTTCCCGCCGTTTTTCCTACCTGCAGACCATCGATCCGGTATGTATTTCCCTGATAGTCCAGTGGATACGGCAGACTAAGCGGAAGATAGCTTCCCGCCTCCGTGATATATGCCTGTGCCGTCGGGTTCGTCCGATCTGCATTCGTTTGATCCGTCACCCGGTAGGCAATCGAGATGGTTTCCGCATTCTGATTCAAAAAACTCGAGCCAAATGCCGTATGCAGCTTCGCCACATGTCCGCAGTAACCGCTCTCGTCCGCAATATTTTCTCCCGCTTTCCAGGTCAGATCACTATTCTGCATCGCCGTAACCGTTTTGGATGTAGTCACCGCCCCAGTGTACAGCTGATCCGGATCCCAGCCTGAAACCCGCTCATCCAGATTTTCCAGATGGCGGAAGCTGCCAATCTCCGCGCTTCGGTCCGTACTGATCGATGCAAAGAGGCTGCTGCCGGATTCTATATTGCTCGTTTTAACCTGCGAAAGCGCTTCATTGTTGAAAACCTGCGCGTACACAAAGATATTTTCGCCCGGAATAAAGGATACAAGACCTCTTTCATCCTGCTGAAATATCATATCCGTCTGTGCCGGCTGGTTGAAATCCATAAATTTGAATCCTGTACTTGTGCCCGTGCCGGCTGGCGCCGCTATGTCATCCAGAATGACCTGATACGTTCCATCCGAATTGCCCGAAGCTCCGGACACCTTCGCCACACGCGCCGAGCGGCTGGTTTCCGGGGGATTGATCTCGATGTATCCGGTTGTACCGCTCTTTTCTCCCTTTACAAACAGACTCAGTGAATGTTCATTTTTATTCGGATCCTCGATTTTTGCATATAAAATATCATCATTCACCAGTTTCACTGTCGGCGCCTCGAATTCCTCCACCGGCAGTTCCGGGACTTCCAGATTTCCTGATGCGTAATATCCGATCGGCAGTTTCTGATCCTTATAATTGGAGTTAGCTCCCGTAAACCGCTCCCGTTTTCCGGCATCAGACGCCGCCGCCAGAAGTGCCTCGCTTCCGATATCCGTCTGCACAAACTGATAACGATCCGAATACCACACCTCGCGGACCAGTCCTGCCTCCGGATCATAGAAAATAAGATAGCTCCCGTCTCCACGGACGGTCTCATCAATCGATCCAAACGGAAGAAGGCGCTGCCGGATCTCCTCGGTCACATTCGCAGATGCCAGCGCCATCTCACCGCCAGACTCTTCTTGTTCCGATTCAGGCTGCCCTGCCTGTTTTTCCGGCACATAGAGAACCCCGTAGATATTTCCCTCTTTCTCCTCCGCCAGCACTGTATTATCTACCGAAATTCCCAGCTTTGCCTGCTTTTGATCGTCTGAAAATTCCCCCTGTGCCTCCATATGGAGCAGACGCGGAATCGTCCCACTGGAGACCTCCAGTGTCAGATGATTCTGCGCCGCCAGAAAGATCTCCTTCGCCGTCTGATCCATCTCCAGACGGCGGAGCTTTCTTTGGTAATGAATCACCGCAACAAAAGAAAGACTGGCAAGAATACCGACAATCGCAATCACCGTCAAAAATTCCGCCAGTGTAAACGCCGCCCTTCTCTTCTGTTTGTTCTGTCTCTTCTGCTCCATCTGTCCTCGTTCCTCTTTTTATTGTAACTGTTCAGTACCTTCACAGTCACGCGCAGACCTGCTGAACAGTTAGTTTTTATTTTATTTCTGATCCAGATTGACTGCACGCACGGTCAGGTTAATCGGCTTTACCACCGCTTTCCGGGAAGTTCCCATCGTATCTTTTTTCCGGTAGATCGCCAGATTTTGAACCGTAAAGCACGCTGTCTCCTCCGAATAGGTATAGCCGTCAAATGCCGTATAGTATTCATCCGAAATCGCCGCCTGCGTCAGCAAGGATATCTTATTATACGCATCATCGTAAGTATAATCCCCATACCATTTTTCAATGCCCGTGCCAGACCAGTCTGTCGCACTGAAGTGCAGCCACAGGTGGCTGTTTCCACTCCGCAAAAGAGGTGTTACCAATTCTCCTGTTGCGGAAGTCCCGGCAGAATTTTTCACTTCCAGCGCATTCGCAAATTCATCGGTCATCAGCTGCGCCGTGAGCGACAGCGCCTGCTCTGCATCTGCCTGTTCCTGCGTCCTCTGGTAAACATTTTTTACCATCATCACGCCGCCTCCAAGCACCGTGCCGATCATACCGAGAATCACAATCGCCGCCAGAAGCTCCGTCAGCGTCATACCGTTCTGTGACCGGAGTTTTTTCTGACATACTGAAAAGAGCTTCCGGTGACCCTTGGATGCCGTCTGTTTCTGCTGCCTGCAATGCCTATTTCTGCATCTGCGGCATTCACATCTCTCCTGTCCCATCTCTGTCTCCTCTATCGGTATCTGTAAAGCAGCTCTTGTAAGTTTACATCTTCCTCTTGTGCATCCGAATCAGCCTGGCTCACATACAGCACGATGGGATACTGTCCCGTCCGGTAATTCGTCTGTGTGCCTGTCTGGTAGGCATTTGACGCCAGGCTTTTCTTCATGCCGCCGGTTCCAGATACCTCCAGCTCCAGAACATATCTGCCCGACGCCTGTTCCGCTGTCCGGTTGTTCTCCAGCTGATTGCGGCTGTCATAATAGCCCGCCATCTGCTCTTCGCCCTGATGCAGCATCCTGCCGGACGCCAGAAATGCACTCAGAAACATCGTCATTCCCAGTGCAATCACAAGAACCGATATCAGTACCTCTGTCAGCGTCTCTCCCGCATTGGCACGCAGCTTTCTTCCAGCTGCCCATTCCATTCTACTTATCATCCTGCAGCAGCTCCTTCTCTATTGTTCCGTTCTGCCAGCGGATCGTCGTGATGATGGTCGTCGTCGTGATCGTGTAGGAATCATCGTCATCCGAATCTCCGTCATCGCCCTTTACTTTGACCTCTACTGTGACCATCTCACTCTCGGAGCTATGTGCTACTTCCAGCTCCAGCCGTTTCTCGCACCGCTCTTCCTTCTTGTCATCCGCCGTTACTGTATCTGAGATAACCGCCTTGATTTTATAATGATCCGTCATCCACAGGCGTACACTGGTCTTTAACGGACCAATCGTGTTCCCGCTCGTTCCGGCTTTCTTCACTGACAGGGTAAAATCTTTGTACGCCATTTCTTCCTCCGATGCATTCTCCCCGTCTGCCAGCTTCCGATACTCATTATTTCTATAAATATCCACGATCAGTGAATCGAGAACCGCGCTATTCCCACTCTCTGCGCTTGACAAACCCGAATCCGTTCCATAGAACTTTTGCCACGTCGCCTCATTATCCGTGTTTTTCCGGCTGCCGACGTAGTAGCAGTAAAAATCATCCTTATCGTCTTCCTCGTCATCCCGGCTGTCATGCACGATCACTTCCTTGATCTTGACTATATTCTCCGTCTTCTGCAGCTCATCCCGCAGAAATGCCGCCGCCGAGTCCACCGCATACCTCTTCTGGTCCTCCCTCGGGAGGTGGCGGTTCTTTCCAGCCGACGCGGAAGCGGACGCCAGAATGATCGACGCGCCCACCCCGCAAAACACAAAAAACAGGAGCGCCGCCATCAAGCTGGCGCCATCCTGATTTTTCATACGCCTGAAAACCTGCCTCCAGATTTCCGGGCGTTTTTCACTGTTCTCTGCTTTTTTCATGCTTTATTCTCCCAGCGCCGCCTCTGCCGCTGTCTCAAGGTCCGAACGCTGCAGGTTCGACACATCCGCATTTGCCAGTCCCGACGGTGCCTGCGTCTCCTCCGGTTCCAGCTCCAGACCTTCCTCCGATTCCGCATCGTAGCGGGTCTCAAAATAGGTCAGCTGGAACGCCACCGCCACTGAGTGGATGCGGATATCCTCTAACTCTTCATTTTCCAGATCTTTATCATCCTGAATGCTCAGATCCTCGATCAGACAGCGGTACGGTCCTTCGACCACCTCATGAAGCATCGAAACAGCGTGATCAAACGAATCCGCCGTAAAAGAAATATTCATCGCGCGGCGGATCTCCATTCCGTCCACCTGCGGCTCTGAATACTGGAAAGTAAAATCATACGCATTCGCAAAAATACGGTTCAGCTCCTCCGTCTCCGTCTTGAAATGATTGTAGGCCGGAACCATCGGCGCATTCGATGTCTTGTTTTCCTCGATCTCTTCCTCCATCTGCCGGATCTGCATCGCTTTCATCTGCTCCAGCTGAATCTGGGCACCCAGCTCCGCCGTGTCCGCCGCCTCAATCCGCCTCTGCACCGGCAGGTAAAATCCGGCATAGTAGCCGCCCGCGATCAGGGCAAAGACTACAACCAGCAGCACTATTTTCTGTGTTTTTGTTAATACATATTTCCCTAACGAATTCATTTTTCTTTGCCCTCTTCTGGTTCGTTAAAAAATACAGCCATTGACACTCCCACCTGCTTCAAGGATGCCAGAGCTCTCTCTTCGCCATCTTTCTTCACTGTTTCCTCCAGCGAAGCGGTCACATAGCGCGCATTCGGATCCGCCTGTGCATCACGGACCAGCTGCGAAAAGAGTGTACCATTGGGAATGGTTCCTTCCAATGACATCTGATCCGAGGTGATCGAAACACTCGAAACTGCCGTCAGCGGGAAAATCTGTGATTTCAGGGAATCCAGCATCATCCGGCGGTCCGGAAGCTTACTCTCTTCCTCATTCAGATACCCATTTCCATAATGCGCGTACTCTGCCAGGACCTCACCGTACACCTCGTTGGATTTCTCCAATGTACGAAGCTCCTTCTCTGTCGCCGCATAAACCGCCTCTGCCCGGTCTGCCTCCTGCAGGGGAAGCATTACGCCAAATCTCGAAAATCCGTAGACAAAAACCATAAAAACGGCAAACGCGCCCAGCTCCGCCGCTATTTTCCCTTTTTTAGTCTGCTTCTGATACAGATTGATGCGCCGTTTTTTCGGATACTTCGGACCGCCAATCTGCATATTCGCGATTGATTTTAAATCAGCCACCGCTCTTCCTCCTTATGCAAGTAATACACCGTATGCCTGTGGGCTGTCGATCCACTCGTCTTCCTCATCCAAAGAGACCTCCGGCAGAAGCTCCGCCACACTCCGCACCGGCAGATCCAGCGTTTCTTTCAGCGCATCAATCAATTCCCCGTATCGTGCGCCTCCGCCGCAATAATAGAGGCTGTCGATCGTATTATTCACATTGTTGAAGCTATAAAAGTTCAAAACTCGCATGACCTGGACGGCGCGGGTCCGGTACTGCTCCTCCAGCACAGCCGCCATCTTTTCTTTGTCGGTCTCCTCGCGGTTTTCTTCCTCCACCTCAATTCCCAGTTCCTGCATCTTGTTCTTATCTCCCAAACGGATCTGCTCGATCTCCTCACAGCCCGGCTCCATGATACGGGTAATATCATAGATCCCCTGGCGAAAGAAATGGATCCGCAATGCTTGGGTTCCCAGATCGAGAATCGCATAGTCTTTCACAGTTTCCGATTTTTCTGCCCCCTCTGCGTTCTCTTTTTCTTCCTTTTTATGAGGTTCTGCATTCAGCTTTGTCTCCAAAGCCTTCTTCTCATCCGCCATTCTCTCTTCTGCATATTCCAGAATCCATTCCAGTCCCAGCACGGCCGGAACCAGACCGACCAATTTCAAGTGTGCCATCTTGGCCAGTTTTTCAAATTGCTGCGACAGCTCTTTCGTACACGCCGCACCAATCAAATCCATTTTTTCCTGATCCGCATAGATCATCGCATAATCAAAGACGTACTTATCCATCTCGTTTCCGATATAATCATGGAACTCATATGGAAGATTCAGCCGGAGCTGTTCCTCCGTCATCAGCGGCAGCTCAAAGCGCCGCACATACGCATCCTCCTGCCGGATGACAAACACGACGTTCCGGCAGCGGATCGCATACTCCTTCAACAAATCCTTTATTAAATCCGCATATTGACGCATATCGTTCCGGTCGATCCCCTCGACCCGCTCGCTGATAAATTCGCGAAGCTCGCCATTTTCCGCATATGCAATCTTGATACGGTAATGTCCAATCTCAATTCCTAAACAATTCTTCATCTCTGCACTCCCTTTAAAAGAGCCCTGTATACCATTGTGTCCATATATCTCCATACAGCAGCATACAAAAACATGCCGCCGCAATCGCCGGTCCAAACGGAATTTTCTCCCTCCGACCGATGACAGAACCTGCAATTCCCAGCACACAGCTGAGAATCAGGAAAAATAATACCTCCCAGGCGGAACGCATATACAGTCCCGTCACAAAAAAAAGTTTTACATCGCCGCCCCCCAAGCTTTCTTTTCCGGTCAGGCGGTCAAACAGCAGGGAAAGTGCCAGCATACTGACAGCCAGTCCGGCACCGGTCAGAACTCCCCGCAGCATCTGTCTTCCCGGTTCCGGTAAGCCCAGCGCCGTGCCGAAAAAGATCAGGATTCCGGCTATCTGAAGCCGGTCCGGTATGATCCACGCATGCAGATCTGTGAGTGTCAGACATAAAAGCACCATCCAGAGCAGAATTCCCCGCAGTGCCAGCACCGAGACATCGTACCGGTACATAATCAGGCAGCATGCAATTCCTGAAACAAGTTCCGTCCAGAATGCCTCCGCCGGGATCTTCGCTCCGCAATAACGGCACCTGCCCCGCAGGCACAGCCGTGAAAAAAGCGGTACCAAATCCAGCACTCCCAGCACATGACCGCAGGCATCACAGTGGGATCTCCCTTTCGAAACGGACGTTCCGTTTAACATCCGCCCTGCCAGACAGTCTGTAAAACTTCCGAGCGCACAGCCCAGAATAAAAGTAATCATCAAAATGTAAATTGTTAAAAATGTGGTTTGATGCAGCATCAATGGAATATCTCCTGTCCGTACCCATGTTCTGTCTGTTTGTAAATCCCCAATATTTTATATCTTCCAAGATATGTAAAACGCTATCTTTATCTTAAAACGCCCAATTTCATTTCTTTTATTTGGCGCCAAATCCCGGCTTTGGACCAAATGGATTCTGGCTGGTTCCCCCAACTTCATTTCCCTCATAGAAAGGAGCGGTCTGAAGCGGAGACGTATTCGCATATGGATTAGCCGCCGGATTTCCGATGTAAACCAGAATATCTGTACACGGTGTCTTGGCTTCCATCGCCGTCTTCCGGTATTCCTGCCCCAGGTCATTTACCTTCTTTGTTCCACTTCCCTGTGCGTACTCAATGTGCGCGTTCTCTCCCTCTGCCTGACAGACAATCTTTCCCTCTTTTACATTGTATCGGTAATAGCGGTATTGCTTCTGCGGCTGGTTCTCGTAGCGTTCCAGGCTTTCCTTGCTTCCATACAGCATTGCCACGGCCGCCGCCTTCGCCGCACGGACATTCGCCTGATTGGCTGCGATGACCGCTTTTTTCCGCTGTGCCGTAAAAATCGGAATACTGATCGCCGCCAGGATCCCTACGATCGCTATCACCACCAGCAGCTCTGCCAGTGTAAAACCGTGTTGGTTCTTTTTCATTTGCTCACCCACTTTTTATCAAAATGACCTGCTGACTTTGTTTTGATTCGTGCGTTGCAGGTCACGCTTATGTATCTGACAATGAATGGATTTTTCAATCCTGAAAAATTTATGATGTGAACATCACTTTCATTCTAAACCTTCATGCGCCTGGCAGTCAGGTGTACCACCACAAATGAAAGCTCTGGCAGGCGCATTTGGCATCCTTGAATTCATGCCGCCTAATCGGCGACAGAACTTTCATAGTAAATTGACTTTATACTGTGTGTTTACTTGTCAGAGAAGCACGTCAGGCGCATTTAGCAAAAATGGATGGGAAACCCCATCCATTTTGCCACGTATGTGGTTTTTACACTATTATTCTGCATATAATGTAATTTCTGCACCGTCTAATGTCTGAGTTGCATTAGCACCACTAGTTTTCGGATCAATTTTAACAGAAATTTTAGTATATTTTACATTACTTGCCGCATTATCAATTGTAACTTCTACTGATGTTACCTGAGTCACACTATTCTCTCCAACCACGTTAACTCCACCTGTTGTCATATCATAGTTATATGTAACATCTTCGGTCGCATCCGATTTTTCGGTCAAATAATCTGCTATTGCCGCCGCTTTCGCCGCTCTTAGGTTCGCCTGATTCGTAGCCTTTCTAGCCTTGCTCAGCTGTGCCGTAAATACCGGAATCGAGATTGCAACCAGGATGCCCACGATTGCAACAACCACCAGCAGCTCAGCCAGTGTGAAACCTTTTTTGTTCTCACGAACTTTCTTGATTAAGCCCTTCATAAAATCAATCTCCTTATTGTATAGTATTTTATTAATGAACAGAGAATTTCCTCTGCGCCATCCAGCCTCTGCCGTATCACATTTCACATGTGTGCAGTCAATCACTCTTACATCAGATCGTACATCGTAAAGATAGGCAGATAAATCGACACTACAATGATACCCGCAAAAATCGCAAGCACCACCAGCATCGTCGGTTCCAGCAGTGCCAGAAGCCGCTGAATTCGATAATCCGCCTCATTGGCGTAATAATCGGCAACATTGTCCAGTGTCTCCTCGAGCTCACCGGTTTCTTCTCCGACGGAACACATATCGACCATCGTCGGCGGGAAATATTTCTTTCCCTGCAGACATTCCACCAGACTGCGTCCCCGCTCGATTCCTTCGCGCATGGAGCGAACATCCTCGCTCAGAAGTGCATTGTCCATGACCTTCGCCGTCGTGTCAACCGCCTGATTGATCGTGATACCCGCTGCCAGAAGCACCGACATTGTATTGGCAAACTGCGCTGCGCCGTTCATCTGGTTGATCGCGCCCACAAGTGGAAGGGATAACGCGATCTTTGCTTTCTGAATCCGCCCCTGCGGCGTATTGCCATAGACCTGCGAACCAATCTTCAAAAACGCCAGCACCGCCAGCATCAGCAGCCACCACTTCGCGAAGAAATGGGAAGTCGCGATCAGCATCCGCGTCATCAGCGGCAGCGTACCGCCCAGATCAGTAAATACATCTGCCAGTGTCGGGATAACCTTCGCCATGACGATAATCAGGACAACCACCGCAACCGCAACGACAAACAAAGGATACGTCATCGCTCCCTTGATCTTCTCCGTCGTCTTGTAGGATTTCTCATAAAACTTCTGAAGCCGGTCAAAGGATCGTTCCAGCGTACCAGACTGCTCGCCTGCCCGGATCGTCTCGATAAACGTGAGCGGAAAACGGTCGCTATACTTTTCCAGCGCCGACGCAACGGTACTTCCGGCAGCTACTTCCTCTGCCGCAGCCCCCATGATCTTCCGGATCCGCTTGTCCTCATTCTGATCTGCCAGCATACGCATCGCGCGTGCCACTGTCATGCCCGAATGAAGCGTGATCGCAAACTGTGAACACAGGATCGCCAGCTTCTTCGTCTTGATCCGCCTGCTTCCGATCTCCATCTCCAGGAGACTGCCGTCATCAGGTCTTTTCTTCTCTTTCTTCTGACTGATGCTCAGAAGAATCGGATAGTTTTCCCGGATTCTGGAAGCGGCTGCCGCTTCACTCTCAGCCTGGAGCACTCCCCGGACTTCTTTTCCATCCCGTCCCAGCGCTTTATATGAAAAATTTGGCATCTCTCATACCTCCAGCCACAGGATTCAGCTGTACGCCATCCGTATGTACATCGCCATCTGCATCCTTTTTATCATTATTTTAACATCTTTGTTTGTTTTTGTAAATATGCCGTCAATCTTTTGGATATTTTATACGAAACACGCATCTAGATCGGCTTTTTTTTGCTATTTTCTCTATACGTGTTTTGTTTTTGCCAATCTATTTTTGTATATATTTTCACCAACACATCTGACTTTTCTTTCTTTTCCAGACTATTTCAGGTATATAGATCATCAGAGCGGAAATGGTACGTCCCGCCCTGACACTCCCAAAAGAATAGCTCCCGTTTCTTTTTATCTTCTCTCTTATTTCTCGTTTTCCTTATCCAGCATCTCTTCCATCGTATGCCATCCCAGCACCGCGCATTTGACACGCGCCGGCATATGGGAAACATCGACCAGGGCACCGGCTTCCTCGAGTTCTTCGATCTCGTTCTCGCCTGCCTCGCCCTTGATCATCCGCAGGAACAGATCCGCCAGATGGCGTGCTTCCTCTTCGGATTTTCCGATGATCAGATCCAGCATGATATCAGCGGATGCCTGGGAGATTGCGCAGCCGCTTCCCTCAAAAGCACCGTCTACCACCTGTCCATCTTCGACCTTCAGCTGAAGAATGATGTCATCTCCACAGCTCGGATTGACGCCCTCTAATACCAGATTGGCATCCGGCAGCTTTTCTTTATGTAACGGATGCAGATTGTGATCCGTCAGTATTTCATTGTAAAAGGTTCTATTCTCCATATCCCATTTTCCTCCGGATTTCTTTCAGGTTCTGGACAAAACGGTCGATGTCCTCCTCCGTATTGTAGAACGCAAAGCTGGCACGCGCTGTTGCAAACACACCCAGATGTTTTAAAAGCGGCTGGGCGCAATGGTGGCCTGCGCGCACATTGACATTTGCGGCATCCAGAATCGACGCGATATCGTGCGGATGTACGCCGTCCACGGTAAAGCTGATAATTCCGTTGTGCTCTTCCGGCTTATCACTTCCCTGGATATGAACGCCCGGAATCTGCTGCATCGCCGTCATTGCCCGTGTTGTCAGCAGCTCCTCACGCTTCCGCACCTCGTCAAATCCGACGTTCATCAGATAATCGATCGCCGCCTGTAAGCCGACCGCACCGCCGCCATTGACGGTACCGGCTTCGAATTTGTGCGGCAGTTCGGCAAAGACTGCGGATTCCCGGCTGACCGAATCGATCATCTCGCCGCCCGTCAGGAACGGCGGCATCGCATCCAGAAGAGCTTCTTTTCCGTACAGGACGCCGATTCCCATCGGCGCCATCAGCTTGTGACCGGAAAATACAAGGAAATCTGCATCCAGTGCCTGCACATCCACCGGAATATGCGGGGCGCTCTGTGCCGCATCGATGACGATGACACCGCCTTTTTCATGCACCAGTTTCGTCAGCTTCTCTACCGGATTTCTGCGGCCAAGGACATTGGAAATCTGCGGCATCGCTGCGATCTTTGTCTTTTCTGTCACCAGGGCTTCCATATCCTCATCCCGGTAGGAACCATCCGGCTGACATTCCAGATAAACGAGCTTCGCGCCTGTCTGTCTGGATACCATCTGCCACGGCAGGATATTGCTGTGGTGGTTATCAATGCTGATTAAGATCTCATCGCCTGCTTTCAGACTGGTTAAACCATAGCTGTACGCGATCAAATTCAGGCTCTCGGTGCTGTTGCGTGTAAACACGACCTCGCTCGTCTTTCCAGCATTGATAAATTCCCGCACGCGCTCTCTTGCCGCTTCATATGCCTCCGTCGCCTCGATTCCCAGCTCATAGAGCCCGCGGAGCGGATTGGCATTTTTCTTTGTATAGAAATCCTCCACTGCCTTTAATACCGCCTCCGGGTGCTGTGCCGTCGCCGCATTGTCCAGATATGCGATATCCGAACCTGCAAGCAGGGGGAAATCCTTCTTATAATCTGTCATATTCTGTTCCTTCTTACTATATTTGTTCGTATATTTGCTGCAAAAGCAAACCGCAGCCAACTTACAGTTTTTTCATTTTATTATCACTTCTGGTTCATAAACTCCTGAACCTGCTTCTGCACTGCCTCGTCTGCCACCAGCTCATTCAGCGCGTCGATTCTCGCCCGCGCTACCATGCGCTCAGCTTCCTCTCTCGACAGTCCGCGGGAACACAGATAAAACAGCGTCGCATCGTCCAGATCGCCCATCGAAGCGCCGTGATTTCCCTCAACATCTTCTTCTGCACACAGAATCAGCGGAATCGTCTGGTTTACGATGTCATCGCCAAGCAGCAGCACATCCTCGCGCTCAGTTCCCTTTGCCCCGGCGCATCCCGGCACGAAATCGATCGTTCCGCGGAACAGCTTGGAGGAATCGTCCTGCAAAACGCCGGAAACTTCCATCATGCTCTCTGTCTTTTTACCGCGGTGGCGTACTGTATAGTTCATATCCAGTTTCTGGTTTACACTGGTGTAATAGCCGATCTTCGCGTCAAATGCGCTCTTTTTTCCTTCCAGCTTGGTCAGGCAGCCCGCGTAGACCTTGCCTGCGCCCAGCTCCAGTTTCAAAAGCTCAAATGTGGCATTTTCCCCGCAGGACGCACCGATATCACTCAGGCAGGTATATCTGTCGCCGAGAAGCTGCACTTCCTGAAGCTGTACCTTTGCATTCTTTTCCGCATGGACCTTTACCTGAAACGAGGATGTTCCCTGTGCGTCCTCCCCGGAGCGGAATACGATCAGCACCTTTAAGCGGCTGTTTTCCTTTGCATCCAGAAAGAGGCGGTTCTGGTAACTGCCGTTTTTATAATCGACGCAGAGAACCGTCCATTCTGTATTTTCATTCTGCAGCACAGCTGCCGCTTCCGCTGTCAGTCGGTAGATACTTCCCGCACCGGCATTTTCTTCTGCAACAACCGTTCCATTTACAGTGTCCGTTCTATTTGCGCCAGCCGTTCCGCCTTCCTCCGCCATCGCATCGTACTCGCGTCCCATGCCGGTCTGGATTTCATTCCACTCTTTTCCGGAAATTTCTTTTTCCCAGGTCACACCTGCTGCCAGGCGCTCCGGTTTTATCAAAACACTTTCCTCCGGCCACTCAATCTGTATCTGGCTTTCGTTCATTCCCAGCCGGTTCCAGGTTCGGGTCGGAAGAATGTTTACTATCATTTCTTTCTGTCCCATTGTTTCCTCCTGTCGTTACCATTCATGCACTTGCATGCCCCGCAGCAGAATCTGTTATTTCAAAATCCCCGCTGCAAACAGTAACCATCTATTATCCGATACTGCCTTTCATCTCAAGCTGAATCAGGTTATTCATCTCAACCGCGTACTCAAGCGGCAGCTCCTTCGATACATCATCCGCAAATCCGCTGACGATCATTGCGCGCGCGTCCTCCTCGCTGATGCCGCGTGACATCAGATAGAAAACAGCCTCGTCGCTGATCCGTCCAATCTTTGCCTCATGGCCGACGTTCGCATCGCGGGTCCGGATATCCATCGCCGGGACCGTATCGGAACGTGAAATATCATCCAGCATCAGGGACTGGCAGGAAACCGATGCCTTAGAACCGGATGCCTGTTTTCCAATCTGCACGCTGCTTCGGAACGTACTGATACCTCCGTCCTTGGAAATAGATTTCGTATTAATATAGGAAGAAGTCCGTTTGCCCGTGTGGACTACCTTCGCACCGGTATCGAGGTTCTGACCTTCTCCGGCAAAAGTAATGCCGATAAATTCCATCTTTGAATCGTCACCCTTTAAAATACTCATCGGGTACAGATACGATACATGGGAACCAAAGGAACCCGATACCCACTCGATCGTGCCACCCTCTTCCACAATCGCGCGCTTGGTGTTCAAATTGTACATATTTTTCGACCAGTTCTCGATCGTCGAATAGCGGAGTTTCGCATTTTTGCCGACGTACAGCTCAACACAGCCCGCATGCAGGTTTGCTACGTTATATTTCGGCGCAGAACAGCCCTCGATGAAATGCAGATATGCCCCCTCATCAACGATGATCAGAGTATGTTCAAACTGTCCGGCTCCCGGTGCATTGAGTCGAAAATAGGACTGAAGCGGGATCGTAACCGACACGCCCTTTGGCACGTACACAAAAGATCCGCCGGACCAGACCGCCCCGTGCAGCGCTGCAAATTTATGTTCCTGCGGTTTGACCAGATGCATAAAATGCGTCCGGATCATTTCCGCATATTCGCCGTGCATCGCACTCTCCAGATCGGTGTAGACAACGCCCTGCGCCGCTACCTCTGCGCGCACGTTATGATATACTAACTCCGAGTCATACTGGGCGCCCACGCCTGCCAGCGATTTCTGCTCCGCCTGCGGGATTCCCAGACGTTCAAAGGTATCTTTGATGTCCTTCGGAACCTCTGACCATTTGGCACTCATCTTGGATTTCGGACGGACATAGGTTACGATGTTGTCCATGTCCAGATCCTCGATATCCGGTCCCCAGTTCGGAACCTGCAGGGAATTGTAAATCTGTAAGGACTGCAGACGGAACTGCTGCATCCATGCCGGGTCATTTTTCTCCTTAGAAATCTTCTCAACGATCTCCGGGGTCAGACCCGCTTTTACTTTATATGCGTCATTTTCTTTGTCTTTTATATCGTAGACGCTGCGATCAATGTCATCTACATACGTTTTTTCTTTCATGTTTGATGCCTCCATATTACCCGTGCTGATTCGTTATTACTGTCGCATTATCCTGCAGCACCTTCGATTCCAAAAATGCCTGCCTGCGAACAGTAACGATTAGTTCCGGGCGTCTGCCACACCCGCCTCACGGATAAAGGATTCGTAGCCTTCCTGGTTGATCTTATCAACTAGGGAGCCGTCACCGGTTGCCACGATCTTTCCATCTACCATGATGTGCGTATAGTCAACATGCAGTGCATCGAGAATCCGGGTGCTGTGCGTGATAATAAGAAGCGCGCCGTTCTGGTTCTTCTGGTACTCTTCCACACCCTTAGAAACCAGACGGACTGCATCAACATCCAGACCAGAGTCTGTCTCATCGAGGATTGCCAGGCTCGGATTTAAGAGCATCAGCTGTAAAATCTCAGATTTTTTTTTCTCACCGCCAGAAAAGCCCACGTTTAAGCTTCTCTGTGCATACGATTCATCCATCTGGAGAATGTCCATCGCCTTTTTGAGCTGTTTATGAAATTCCCAGATCTTTAAGTTCTTGCCAGTCTGCTGGCGCATCGCGCTCCGCAGGAAACTTTCCAGCGAAAGTCCCGGTACCTCCAGCGGCTCCTGGAAGGACAGGAACATACCGGCTTTGGAACGCTTGTCCGTGGACTCATGTGTAATATCCTCACCCTTAAATAAGATCTGACCGCCCGTGATCTGATATCGCGGGTTTCCCATCAGGACGTTTCCGAGCGTCGATTTGCCCGCGCCGTTCGGTCCCATCAGGACATGTACCTCTCCTGCGCCGACGCTCAAATCAACGCCGTGCAGGATCTCTTTTTCTTCTATATTTGCTTTTATCTGATTTACTTCTAACACTTTTTCTGCCATAAAGCACTCCATTTCCGGGACCGGCTGAGACATTCATGCTCGGTCTGTCTGATCTGTGACAGCCGCCTCGTCACGAAAGCGGTTATCCTTCTTAGCAAACGTCCATCTCTCTGGTTCCTTTTTTCTATAATGAATCTGGCTGTTCAGACGGTCAGATTACCCTATGGCTATTATAGGTATTTATTTCCGGATTGTAAACCCTCATTTTTCACAAAACAAGAAAGATTCTTATTATATTATTGAGACTTTTTCTCGTTTATTATTGAGTCAGCATCATCCACCCCCAATACACAACCCCTAATCCCCACGAACTCAGAATCCCATACAGGATCACCGGACCCGCGATTGTAAATATTTTGCATCCGACACCAAACACCTGTCCTTCCGCCTTGTATTCCAGCGCCGGGGATGCAACTGAATTGGCGAATCCGGTGATCGGAACCAGCACACCAGCTCCAAAAACACGAGCCAGCCTCTGGAATACATTTGCCCCTGTCAGGATAACGCTGAGCAGAATCAGTCCCAGCATCGTCCAGAGCGCCGCCGTTTTCTCCTCCATGCCTGTCTGAACCAGACAATTTGTGCTGATCTGCGCCGCCAGGCAGATCAGCCCGCCGGAAATACCCGCCATCAACACATTTTTCCATGTACTGTGGACGGGCGTAACCGATTTGACATATGCTTCATATTGATCTTTTCTGGCTTCCATGGTTTCTCCTCTCTTCTACTGTCTTCCAATTCCATGTAAGAAATAATACAGCGAACCCGCACATTTCCCCGCCGCAATCGCGAGAAGGAGATATGGCAGCCCCACTGCCAGACGCAGGCGGCGGCTCAGCACCGGCAGGGCTTTCAATGTCTCTGCCAGCGACATGACGAGGCAGCCCACAAAAATACCACAGGAAAGTCCCGCAGCCGCTAGAAGCAGCTGTCCGGAGACATTTCCAAGCATCACCAGAAATTCAGCACCAGCTCCCGTTCTGCCACCGCCTTCTGCTGCCTTCTGCCACAACTCTGCCTCCGTCATTGCCGCTGGCCACGCTATTCTCAGAAAACTCCCGGTCAGCTGTTTCACCTTCTCTGTAAATAAATCCACCACATTTCCAAACAATCCTCCCAGCGCGATAATCGTCTCATACAAGAAGATTTTCCCCTTCGACGCCGTCGCCGTCTTTCCAATCAGGCGCGGATAAACGCCGATGACCACCAGAAAGGCGTAGACTCCCGCTGCCACCGTGCTTCCCGCCGCCAGCCCCGCCAGCAAAAGCAGCGCTTCTTTAAGAAACATCGATGTCATCCTCCTTCCGCTCCTCGTTCTGAATCAGCGTTTTATTGACATTTTCCTCATACAGGCGCATTTCTACCTCCAGCGGCGTCGGATCGAGACTGAATTTCCACGAAGTAAAATGATTAAAAAACAGCAAAATCCCCACCGGAAGCCCGATCGAATAACCGATCTCCAGCGCCGTTGTTCCGTCCGACGCCTGCCCCGTCGTGATCTCATATATTTTCCTGAATACATCCAGCACGTTTGCATCGTTGTTGAATGTCATGATCGCAAATGCCGCCCCGAAAAAGCAAATCAGGCAGACGAACAGCGTCTTGCACCACTGCCAGACAAGCGCCTGACGGTGCGGCGGCTGATAATGAATGACATAATCCGTCTCCCCCAGATTCTGCACCGATGTCCCCGGAATTTCCCGTTCAATCTGCTGGATAATCTCCATGACGTTTCCAACCAGACGGCTTTCGCGCTGTTTCCCGCCGCCGCGGATCCTCTTCACGATCATCGCACGGCAGCGGCTTTCCACGCTTTTTTCACTGCAATAAACTTCTCCCAGGCTTGCAAGCGGTACATTTTTCTCATGTACCTGCGTGATCTGGCTGAGTTTCAGATAGACCGTCTGTGTCATAATGCTGCCTTCTCCGTCTGTGCCTCCGGTCTCAAAAATGCCTCCGCGCTGTCCCCGGAATGCTGTACGAAGGTTCCGTCAATGTAGACGCTGTCCCGCCCCACTGCCATCAGACAGAGACAGAGCGCTGCCACAATCAGAATCATGCATCCGACCCAGATACAGATTCCCATCTTTTTTTTCATTGTCACTTTCACATTTCCCGTCATTTTTTTCCATCCTTCCTGTGTATTCTGGAAACTCCAAAAGTTCCTGTATCCAGTAGTATGGCTGTCTTTCAATGGAGTATGCACATTCATATATTCTGAATTATGAGCCTGTCTTTTTTCTCATGTTTCTTCCAGCTTTGCGCGCATCTGCCCTAATATTTTCCGCTCGATCCGCGACACCTGTACTTGTGAAATGCCGAGCTGCGCCGCGATCTGAGTCTGTGTCTGATCATAAAAATAGTGCCGCACAATGATCTCCCGCTGCCGTCCATTGAGCATTTTCAGTAAATCTCCCAAAAGCATCCGGTCAAGCAGAACCTCATTTTCCGCTGTCTCCCCAGCAATCCGGTCCTGAAGCAGAAGGCCAGTTTCTTCCCCGGCGCTGGCTGGTGCAGAGAGCGATTCAACCGGACTGTCCGCCGCCATCGATGCGGCAGCTTCCTCACAGCTCACTCCAATCTGCGCCGCCAGCTCTTCCAGCGTCGGCTCCCGCCCAAGCGCCGTGCAGAGCGCTTCCCGCGCTGCCCGGAGCCGCTGGTTTTGCTCTTTGATGGAACGGCTGACCTTGATGATACCGTCATCCCGGAGAAAACGTTTGATCTCCCCCGCAATCATCGGCACCGCATACGTCGAAAAACGCACCTCATATGATAGGTCAAACTTATCAATCGCCTTCAACAGCCCGATACTTCCGATCTGAAATAAGTCCTCCGTCTCACACCCCCGCCCTGCAAAGCGGCGGACGATGCTCCATACAAGCCCCAGATTGTCTTTTACCAGCGCCTCCCGCGCCGTCTTATCGCCCTGGTGTGCCCGTTTGATCTGCTCGATGGTTTTATCCATAGAACTCCGCCGTTTCTTTTTCTTCCTGTTCTTTATTCATATATCCCCTTCCAATTCGCTTTTTCATCGTCACACACGTTCCGCAGCCCACCTTGGACTCCACCTCGACCTCATCCATAAACGCTTCCATAAACGAAAAGCCCATCCCCGAGCGCTCGCCGGTCGTGTCTGTCGTATACATCGGCTCCATCGCCTTTTCCACATCCAGGATTCCTTTTCCCTCATCCCGGACCGAAATTATCAGTTCTTCTCCCTCAATCCGCGCTTCTATGTAAATAATTCCGATTTCATCGCTATACCCATGAATCACCGCATTTGTCACCGCCTCCGAGACCGCCGTTTTCACATCCTCCAGCTCCTCCATCGTCGGATTCATCCGACTCATGAAGACTGCCGCTGTGACACGGGCAAACTCCTCGTTCGATGAATGGCTGTCTATCTCCAGGTGCATCCACGTGCCATTCTTCTCTGCTTGTCTCTGTTCATTCTGTTCAAATTTTCTGTATTCTTCTGAATTTTTTATTTTTTTAAGTTTTCCTTTCACTTCCGTTTCTGATACAGATATATCATCCGCATACATATTCATCTCTCCTTTAATGTCTCCCATCCAGTGCCTCCTCTCTCGTCCGGTACGACTGCACCAGACGATACACGCCGCCGATCCGCAAAATCCGGCGCATCCGCTCGCCTGCCCCGTACACCGCCACCGTGCCGCTGCTGCCCTCCATCTGCTTATACCGGTTGAGAATCACACCGATCCCGGAACTATCCATAAATTCCGTCCCCGAAAAATCAAAAATAATCCGGTTAATATAATTTTCCGCCAGAAGCAGGTCTGTTTCATATTTGAGTGTCAGGCAGTTATGATGATCTACCTCCTTCGGCAGATGAATCACCAGCGCCGAATCGATCGCTTCGTATGTAAACGTGTTTCGTTCCATATCAGGATTCCCCCTTTTTCGATTTTTTATGCAGCCTTTTCCTATATACCTAAAAAGAATGTGTTTTGGCACATTAGTACCTTTTTGTGTAATAGGAAATTTCAAAGAATTCCTATTGCACAAAAAAGCACCGTAAAGTTTTTATCTTTACAGTGCTTTTCTTCTTAATTATCTGCCGTATTATATTTGTACTTACTGCGCCGCTTGCGTCTCCGCTCCGCTGCCTGCTGCCGTTTCATCCGCCGCAGTCTCTCCCTGACTGATGATGGACTGACCTGGAACTGCAGCCTGCTGGTTATCCGGCGCAAGCTCGGCGAGCTGCTGTCTTGCCTTGTCCGCCTGCTCGGAATCCGCATACTGGGTCACAATCTGCGTAAACATTTCGACCGCCTTGTCTGTCTCGCCCTGTGCCCGGTAAATCATACCCATGCTGAAGATAACCTTCGGGTTTGCCGGACGGATCGCCAGACAGGTCTGGTAATCTGCCAGTGCTTCCGCCATACGGCCTGCCGACCACATCGTGTATGCCAGATCCTCCAGCGTCTGGTAGCCATTTGTCTCGATGTCCTGCTTTACCCCGTTGGCAATGGAAACGACCGTCTCGTCCGTAAATAACGACGGATCAAAGCCCTCATAATAGGTAACCGCCTCTGCCAGGTTATTGTTGCGGTATGCCTGCAGCATTTTGACGAGCTTCGCATACTGGTTCAGAACGCTGTCATTGCTGTTGAGCATCGTATCCAGCTTGTTCTCCGCCTCTTCTTTGTCCTTTTTCGAGGTCTCAATGCTCTCATTTAAACTGTCAATCTCTTCATTTTTCTGATTGAGCTGCTCGTTGTACTGGAGCATTTCCTGCGTATGTGCATTATTTGCCTGCTTAATCTTGGCTGGCATCACCAGGAAAAAGATAACTGCCGCGCCCAAAAGCAGTCCCGCGCCGATATTGAGCACCGACTGCAGTCCCGTATTCTCCTTGTACGTCGGCGGCATAATGACATCATCATCCTGCATCTGGCGGTGGGAAAATGCGTTTTTCAGCTTTCTCCGCTCGATATCCGCCTTGCCGGTATGTTCCTTAACAATCTCCATATACCAGTTCGCCTTGGGATTGTTTTTATCAATCTTGAGTACCTTATGCAGGGATTTGCCCGCTTTCGTATAATCCTCATGACTAATATGCAAAAGAGCCAACAGAAGATGTGCTTTTACAAATCTCGGATTAGCTTCTACAACTCTTGTAAGCTGTAAGGTCGCCAGATCGTCGCTTCCGGTCTGCGCCTGCAGAAGCGCCTGATTATATTTCTGAATCGTCGCGCTCGCCTGATCCAGACGATCCTGCTTGCGCTGAATCTGGTCTAAATAATAATCAGCCCGGTTATCCTGCTCCCTAAAGTTCATGCTGATAACCCACTGCACCAGCGCCTCCGACACCTCCCCCATCTCATAATAGATAAGTCCGAGAAGATTTCTGGCATCAATATGATACTTGTTCAGGTTCAGGCATTTTTTCAGATACTCGACCGCCCCTGTTAAATCCCGTCTCTTTGCCCGTTCCAGCCCGGCATTGTAAAAGCTGTTGGAAATCAGGCGAATTTTTCTTGTTCGATCCATCATGTCCGCCTATTCCTTCATATGTTTTAAAAGTTCCATCATAATATCCGACATATCTGTCAGGTCACTCTTCACGATCGCCTCGCCGACCTCCTCGACCTCCAGACTCGGTTTAAAATGTTCGATTTCTTCCTCGAAATTGATTGTCATTCCTTCGCCACTCATGTTTTTCCTCCAGAGTTTCTTCCTTTATTACATGGATATACATTCCCGCTAATCTTACACCATTCTGGCGGTGCTGTCAAATCCAGTTCGGGAAATCTTTTTCTCCAGCTCTCCGATTAAATACAGAGAACCCACACAGAAGCAGGTATCCTCCGGACGTTTTTCCTGAACCAGTGTCTGATAAGCTGTTTTTACATCTGGTATACTTTGAACCTCACAGCCTTCTGCCACCCGGTGTGCTGCTTTTTCCATCGCCTCCATCGAAAGTGCCCGCGATGTATATAAATGAGTCAGCACCAATCGATCCGGCTTCAGTTTCCGCATCAGTGTTTCCAGCATCGATTTATAATTTTTATCTGAAACGGCTGCAAACAGCAGAAAAATCCGACCATCTTTCCCGGACTCTTCTCTTCTGCGCGCTGCCACCTCTGCCGCCGCGCCCGCAAACGCACGGATTCCACCCTCATTGTGAGCGCCATCCAGATAAACTCCGTCCTGGATCTCCTCCATGCGTCCGTGCCATACCGCATTCCGGATGCCCGCTGCCGCTGTCTCCCCGTCCACTGCAAGAAGCCGCGCCGCCTGGTAAGCGATGCAGGCGTTGACCGCCTGATATTCCGCTTCGAAGGGAATAAACAGACGCTGGCTTTTCTCTTTTATCATCAGAATCATCCCGCCATGTTCCCGCCGAAGATCCGTATACACTGCCGGGCTGATCGGATATGCCGGACAGGAAAGTTCCGCCGCCCGATTTCTGATAACTGCCGAAGCCGCCGCATCCGTATCATCGTACACCACCGGCATATTTTTTTTCAGGATTCCCGCCTTTTCGCCCGCGATCTGTGTCACCGTGCCGCCCAGGTATTCCATATGGTCAAGGCTGATCGAAGTGATGACCGTAAGCGCTGGATGCTCGATGCAGTTCGTTGCATCCAGCCGTCCGCCAAGCCCCGTTTCCAGAATCACATACTCCGGCTTTTTCCGGCGCACCATCCACATGAACATCAAAAACAGATATTCAAAATACGTCGGATGCCCCAGTCCTTCCTGCTCAAAATGAGCATATGATGCCTTAACCGCCTCAAACGCCTCCAGGAACAGTGCATCGTCTGCTTCCTGTCCATCAAAAGAAAAACGCTCCGTCACGCGCACCAGATGAGGAGACGTAAACCGCGCCGTCCGCTTCCCGGCTTTCTGCAAAACCGCATCGAGAAACGAGCAGACCGACCCTTTTCCATTTGTTCCGGCCACATGTACGATTCTTTCCTCCTGCGGCAATGCATTCAGGTATGAAAGCATCCTGCGAAGCCCCTCCGCCGTATGTTTTTCACTGGTAAATTTCGGTATCTCATTCAGATATGCATCTGCCGCTTCTACCGTCCATTCTTCTTGTCTCATGGCATGAAATATCCTTTCCTGGCAAACGGAAGCGGCAGTACGAACTCTGCCGTCTGCCGCCTTGTCTTTTGTATGTTATTATTTTATATCATTTGCGGAGATCGTGCAAGTGGTTATATGGAATAAAGGCTGTACCTTCTTGTGTAATAGTAACTGTTCACAGGCAATGGAGAATTCCAAGGTATTTCCTATTATGCAAGAAACCCCTCTTGATAATCAAGAGGGGTTCCACTCATCAGCTCCCTGCCGGACTTGAACCGGCGACCTACGCATTACGAATGCGTCGCTCTACCAACTGAGCCAAGGAAGCATTTTAATTTGAAAAATGCTCTGGAAAACCCAAAGCAACTTTCGATGACCTGTCCGGGAATCGAACCCGGGTTTACGCCGTGAGAGGGCGTCGTCTTGACCGCTTGACCATCAGGCCTTGTAATAAATCGAGGCGACGTGATTCGAACACGCGACCTCTGCGTCCCGAACGCAGCGCTCTACCAAACTGAGCCACGCCTCGATTACATGACGTAGTATAATATAAATCCAGGAGAATGTCAACACTTTTTTTGAAGAATTTTTAAAAATATTTATTATGTTTAATATTTCGCTATAGTTGCTTGTGTTTGCTCAATTCAATAAATTTATATTTACTTCATCAGCTTCTGAATCGTCTTGCACAGCTCCTCAACCGCTTCTTCCCCATTTCCCGCCTCTATATCATCGACCACACAGGTTTTGATATGGTTGGACAGCAGGACTTTGGAAAAACTGTTCAGCGCCGCCTGAACCGCTGATACCTGGTTTAATATATCGACGCAGTATCGCTCGTCTTCCACCATCGCCTTCACACCGCGCACCTGTCCCTCGATCCGGTTTAAACGTTTCAGCAGATCTTTTTCTTCGGTCAGATTTCTGTGTTTGTGGCGTTCCGTCTCTCCTCCCTGACAGACCTGCGCTTGTGATTCACATTTACAACAGCCCATGCTTTTCTCCTATCTTTTATCAAAATGCTGCGAAATGGCATATTAATTCCACCATTTCGCAGCTTTTTTCATCCTACTGAATCGAGTTCACCTTATAATCCTGTGCCTCAACCGCCTCTTTCAACGTATCGTCCGCCACATCCGCACTCATGCTTACGACCGCGGTTCCTTTCTCATGGCTGACCTCTGCGCTCTCCACGCCTGCCAGTGCCTCCAACGCCTTCTTTACGCGTGCCTCACAGTGTCCACACATCATTCCTTCGATATTCATTGTCTTTGTCATCGTTATTCCCTCCATATTTATATTATTTTTTTGATTCTCACTTTTTTGCATTTCTTTTGAAACAGTTTCATTTCCATTTGCTGTTTGCCCAATTGACCGGGTGTCTTCTGCCCCCATCCTAACTGCACCTGCATTTTCTGCCTTTTCTCCACCTTTATTAGCAGCCTTCTCAGCCCTCTTCCGCATCGGATGATCCTTCGATGCATCGTGCATCTTAAACAGATTCAGCCGCAGCGCGTTCGTCACTACGCAGAAGCTGGATAAGCTCATCGCTGCAGCGCCGAACATCGGATTTAATTTCCATCCAAAGATAGGATACCACAAACCGGCTGCAAGTGGAATACCCACAACATTGTAAAAGAATGCCCAGAACAGGTTTTCGTGAATATTTCGAAGCGTCGCACGGCTTAGACGGATTGCCGCCGGAACATCACTCAAACGGCTCTTCATCAGCACCACATCCGCGGCATCAATCGCGATATCTGTACCGGCTCCGATCGCGATACCTATATCGGCACGCGTGAGCGCCGGGGCATCATTGATACCATCACCGACCATTGCCACCTTGCCCTGTTCTTTCAGGCTGCGGATGACACTCTCTTTCCCATCCGGAAGTACTCCGGCAATGACTTCATCCACACCAGCCTGTGCCCCAATCGCACGGGCGGTCCGCTCATTATCCCCGGTCAGCATGACCACACGGATTCCCATGTTCTGCAGTTCCTTGACCGCCTGCGGGCTGTCTTCCTTGATGACATCTGCCACGGCAATCATACCAGCCAGACGACCATTTTTCATAAAGCACAGCGGCGTCTTGCCTTCCGATGCCAGACGCTCAAAGGATGCCTGTTCCTGTGCGGACACCGTCGTATGTCCGCTGATATAGGAAAAACTTCCGCCTGCCAGTGAAGCGCCGTCTAACGTACCGGAAAGTCCATTACCCGGCAGCGCCTGGAAATCAGCCGCCTCCGGCGCATCAATCTGCTGTTCTTTTGCATAGAGAAGAACAGCTTTCGCCAATGGGTGCTCACTCTTCTTTTCCAGGGAAAGCGCCAGGCTTACCAGCTCCTTCTCAGTCACACCTCCAGACGGGATGACGTCGGTCACACGCGGCTCGCCGCTGGTGATCGTACCCGTCTTATCAAGCGCTACAATGTCCATTTTTCCGGTTTCTTCCAGCGAAACAGCTGTCTTGAACAAGATTCCGTTTTTCGCGCCCATGCCGTTGCCGACCATGATCGCAACCGGCGTAGCCAGTCCCAGTGCACACGGGCAGCTGATAACTAGTACGGAAATACCTCGCGCCAGTGCGAATCCAAACGTCTGTCCTGCCAGCAGCCAGCTAATCGTTGTCACCACTGCGATCATGATAACCGCCGGGACAAACACGCCGGAAACCCGATCTGCAATCTTGGCGATCGGCGCTTTCGTCGCCGCCGCGTCGCTGACCATGCGGATGATCTGCGACAGGGAGGTATCTTCACCGACTCTGGTCGCCTCACAGCGCAGATAACCAGACTGGTTGACCGTTGCCGCCGAAACCGGGTCACCCTGTGCCTTATCCACCGGAATACTCTCGCCGGTCAGTGCTGCCTCGTTGACCGCGCTTGTTCCTTCCAGGACCACACCGTCCACCGGGATATTTTCACCTGGGCGTACAACAAATACATCACCCTTCTTTACCTCTTCAATCGGAACCTTTGTTTCCACTCCATCCCGGATGATAACAGCTGTCTTCGGTGCCAGTTTCATCAGTCCCTTTAAGGCATCCGTCGTTTTTCCCTTGGAACGCGCCTCCAGCATTTTTCCGACTGTGATCAGCGCCAGAATCATTGCCGCCGACTCAAAGTAAAATTCATGCATGTAGGACATAACTGCCGTGTCGTTGCCCTTTAACTGGGCGTCCGTCATCGCAAACAACGCATATGTGCTGTAGATAAACGACGCGCCGGAACCAAGTGCTACCAGCGTGTCCATGTTCGGGGCGCGGTGTAAAAGTCCCTTGAAACCGCTGATAAAGAATTTCTGGTTAATCACCATGATAATTCCGGCCAAAAGGAGCTGCAAAAGTCCCATCGCCACATGGTTGCCATCCATAAAGTGCGGCAGCGGCCAGCCCCACATCATATGTCCCATCGACATATACATAAGGACTGCTAAGAATCCCAGCGATGCGATCAGACGGTGTTTTAAAACCGGCGTCTCCCGATCTTTTAAGGCGTCCTCTGCCTCCGACGCGCTCTGCGCCTGCGCTGCAGTGCCCTGTCCTTTCAGGGATGCGCCATATCCGGCATCTTCCACCGCATGAATCACGGTCTCCGGGGGCACATCGCCCTCGACGCCCATCGAATTTGTCAGCAGGCTGACCGAGCATGCCGTGACACCCGGCACTTTCGATACTGCCTTTTCAACCCGGCTGCTGCATGCCGCGCAGCTCATGCCGGTTACTGTATATTGCTTCATGGTCTCCTCCTATCTCTTAACTGTCCTTATAATATACCCCCATAGGGTATATGTCAACCCCAATTTCATTTATGATCTCTTTTTCTCAACAAAATAATAATGGACGCAAAAAGACTCTGTCCGGAGAATTTCCCCTTACAGAGTCTTTTATACATTCGCATCCATGCCGCCCTTTTGCGGGCATAGACATTATTCCATTTTTATCTGCGCATCATCCAAACAGCACGCCCAGCACGCCGTAGGACAGAATCGACATAATCACCGTCGCCAGCGCGATACCGACTAAAATCGCGCCAAATGCCTTGCCAAATTTCATGTGGAGCAGGGATGCCACCAGCGCGCCTGTCCATGCGCCGGTTCCCGGAAGCGGGATGCCGACAAAGAGCATCAGCCCCCAGAACTCATATTTCTCGATCTGCCCTTTTTTGCTCATCGCTTTGCGTTCCAGCCACAGCGCAATACCACGGAAACACGGAACCTTCTTCATCCACTCCAGCACATGGCGGATCAGAAGCAGGATAAACGGGATCGGCAGGATATTTCCCACGATACAGATCGGGATCGCCCGCAGGATCGGCACGTTTAAGAGTGTCGGTGACGCAGCCAGAAGCCCGCCTCGAAGTTCCAGAATCGGAATCATCGAGATAATGAAGATAATTGCCTCCTTCGATATGACTCCGGATAAATTAGCTGTAAACCATTGTACCAGTGAATCCATAAATTATGCCTGCTCCCCGCTGTTATTTTCATTCTGTGCCGCAGTATCGGTGGTGTTCTCCGAAACAGAGTCCGAAGCATCCGCGGAATCCGCGTCTGGACCAGCCGCGCCTTCTGTTTCTGCGTTGTCAACCGCCTTATCTGCTGCGGCTTCATCCTTCTCTTCAAAGATAGTCTCCTGCATCTCCTCCGGTTCTTCCGGCTCATGCACATCTGCAGATGTCGTCGAATCCATCGGCGCACCGCACCGGCTGCAGAATGCCGCATTTTTCTCCACCTTTGCGCCGCACTCCGCGCAGACTCTTGTGCCCTCTAACTCGGCAATCTCATCCTCCAGGGACGCAATCTTCACAAGCCCTGCCTGGATAGTGTGGAACTCATCTGCAAATTTCCCTTCCAGCTCGCCCTCATGTCTGTCATAGTATGCTTTTCCCAGTGTGATATATGCCTTATTAATCTTATCTTTCTCGGCGGACAACTTCGATTTCAGCTGTAATACGCCTGTAATGTCCTTTACCCGGTTCGCAGCTTCCTTGCTCTTATCGCTGATCACCTTTCCAAGTTCATCGAAAAATGCCATATTTCTTCCTCCTCTGCGGGATATGTACGCCTCAAATTTCGTTCTGCCTGATGTGACAGCGCATCGCTGTTCTAAATCTAACGGCAGGTTCATGCAAAACCAAGGCATCTGATATTTTCTCATAACGATTCAGCCGGTTTTTGCATCAAATACATAAACCGGCTGAACCGCTACGTTTCCCCCTATTTTAGCCCCTACAGGGGAGAAAGTCAATCTTTTGCATCCCTAAATCAACTCTAGGCAACTTTTTTAATACGCAAACACCCGGTTCAGCCGCATCAATTCCGGTGTCAGGCCGAAGGTCGATTTCACAAACTCCGGAACCTTGCCATAGCGGAACGAGCGCTGGTAGATGCCATACTGACCCGATTCATCCATTTCATAGTCCGCCGCATATTCCCCATCATACAGGACATTCTGACCGGCATCCACCGTATATGTCTGACCTATCTCATTTTCCTCCATTGAATTTACCGAATCCCTCAAATCATCCTCTGAAACTGCCCCTGTGTCCTCTGTACCGGACACATATACTGCAATATTGATCCCCTGATATGCCTCCGCCATTTGATTGATCTGCACCATATCATCCGAAGCGGAGTTTGCAAGAATTTCTGCAATCTGTTCCGGATCTGTAATCGTTACCTCACGTCTGCTGTTATTCTGAAGATACTCCCGCTGGCGTTTTCCAAGCTCTGTATCTGCCGGTGCCAGCTGATCCTCCGGAATCTTGCCGCCCTGATACTGAAGCACGATTTTTTCTGTATTTTCCGGCGTCACCTTGCTGCCGACCTCGGTACCACACTGTTTCAGAATCGTGATCGTCTCCTGGAAGGACGGATAAATCGGGTAATAATCAAACTGGTTAAATGTGTCATAATAGCCGCCATTTTTACGAATCACATCAATCATCGCCTGCATCTCATTTGTCTTAAACTGAATCTCCGCGATCGGCATCTCCTCCCGGCGCATATCCGGCGTCAGAGCCATCAGCTCTTTCTGGTATGCAGCAAGAAGCGCCGCCTTCGTCTGCTCATCCGGAAGCTTCACATGGCTGCAGTCCTCTTCCTCTTTGTAATTGATGCCTGCGGCATCGTCTGCCTGTAGGGACAGCACCGGGTACATTCCCAGTTTATAGCTCTGATTTTCATAAATGGAATCTAGCTGTTCCCGCAGCTCCGATACATTGATCGTGCGGTAATTACGGTAAACGGTTTTTCCATTGTTCAGATGCCAGGACAGCACGATCGAATCATAGCGTGAATCCAGATCCGCCTCACTCATCCAATCCTGTCCGCCGTTCAAATGCTTCCGCTGTCTGGAAGCTGTCTCGATGCCCTGCGCGCCAATTTCCCGCAGGACACGGATTCCATCCTCATCCGAGATCTGCATTTTATCTGCCACATCTCCCTGGGACGCCCATTCCATTCCAACACTGTAGCCATCCCTATACATTCTCGGAGTCACATGGTAAGCCCCTGCCGCATTGTTGTCCAGCGCATCACAGTAAATACCCGCGTATGCAACCTTGTCAGCATCCGGCAGATAGCTGTCATATCCTGCCACATCCAGGCGGAACCCTAAGAAAATGGCTGCCACTGCCACCGCACTGATAACAAGCTGTCTCTTATGCGCAAACAAGCTCTTGAAATCGAAATGATAGATAATTTCGATCAGGCAGCTGGTGATGAGCAGTCCGCAGATCAAGCCAAACACGGTCCAGATATCATCATTCAGGATTGACCGGAAAATCATTCCGGAAAACAGCGTGATCGGTACAACCAGAAGGAAACGGATCACTGGCTCACTTACCTTAAATGCCATCGCTCTTCCAGCCGCCTCAGACGGGCGTCTCCGGTAAAGGAACATTCCCAGACCAAAGAGCAGAACCGCCACTGCCAACGCGATAACCGCCATCCGGGTGGGATGATCCGAACCAGTTGCCGTGCCGTACCAGAAAACCGGTGAGGTCCGCTCGCACCAGCGCAGCAGGAAATTGCCATTGTCATAAAACGTCATGAAGTATTCGGAAAAATACGTCGATACCACTGCAGCCACACCCGGTCCCCAGCTAAAAAGCACGCCGGTTCCCAGTAAACCCACGATCAGATTGCCTGTCAGAATCACTGCCAGCACCACCGTCATGTACACCAGTGTAAAAAAGCACATATGCTGTACATACCCAATCAGCAGGGTTCCCCATGAAAATGGTGCGCCCTTTACCTGCAGCATCACTCCTGCCACCAGCAAAAATACCAGATACGGAACCGCCAGATACAGGATACCGTCCAGACAGGTTACGGTATAAAGCATTTCACGGCTGATCGGGAGGCTGTGAAAAAAATCCGTTTTCTTTTTCGAATGGAGATACGAAAAACCGGACGCTGCCAGCACCACCGCCGTCACAATCAGGATAAATACCAGCATTGCATTCTGGATCGAATACATATGCAGCATCTCATTGGTCAGCTTTAATTTTGCTTCTGCTAACGCCGCTTCGACGCTCAGATCTTTAGACAAGTTATCCGGACGCAGCATTATGCTGGTTTCCAGCGCTGTCAGGACTGGAAACAGAAAGAAGCACAAAAGTGCGGTAAGCGCCACGCTCCAGAGACGCTGCTTCGTATTTTCTCTCATATATTTAAAAAACAAGCCTTTTGATGTCATAACCAGCCACCTCCGTTTCACTGATAAAGATCTCTTCCAGGGAAAGCGGTATCATTTCAAAAAACACCGGATGATACGCCTGTAAAATTGTCTGAATCTCTTCCCGTTTTCCGCGCACAGTAAGCGTCAGGAGACTTCCCCTCTGTTCCGTCTTTATAATATCGATTCCCTGCAAATCGCTGCTCCCCACTCCCGCCGGAAGCACACACTGAATCTTGTGAATATTTAACTTCATATCGTCCAGATCCTTTGAGAGAAGCATTCCTCCCTTGTGAAGCAGACCTACATGGTCGCAGATATCTTCCAGCTCCCGCAGATTATGGGAGGCGATAACCGGCGTGAGGTTCCGCTCCTCGATATCATTGGCAAAAAGACTCTTGACCGTCTGCCGCATGACCGGATCCAGCCCGTCAAACGTCTCGTCGCAGAACAGATAATCGGTTCCCGCGCAAATGCCCAGCAGCACAGCGAGCTGTTTTTTCATACCCTTCGAAAAGGTCTGCACCTTCCGCCGGCTTTCCAGTTCAAAATTCTTTAGCAGTTTATCAAACCGGGCTGCATCAAACTTCGGATAAATTCCCTGATAAAACACCTTCATATCTTCCGCCGTTCCATTGCTTAAGAAATACGGCTCATCCGGGATATAAAAGCACCGTGCCTTTACCTTTGTATTCTCAAATACCGTCTCATCATCAACCGTAACGCTTCCTTCATCCGGCTTTAAAATACCGGCTGCCATCCGCAAAAAAGTACTTTTTCCGGCGCCGTTAGTTCCGATCAGACCAAAGACACTTCCATTGTGAATCTCCGCATGGATATGATCGACTGCCACTGTATCATAAAAACGCTTCGTCAGATTCTCAGCCTTTATCATTCCTGTTTCCTCCTTCCTCACTTCCATAGCTCTGGATGACCTGCTCCTGGAACTCCAGCATCGTGATGCCGGTTCCTTTTGCATCCCGGATCAGAAGTTCCAGCTGATCCCAGATCTCCTGCCGCTTCCTCTCCCGAATCTGCCGGTTATCCGCCACAAAACTGCCCCTGCCCTTAACCGAATAAATATATCCCTGGCGTTCCAGCTCTGCATACGCCCGCTGGATCGTATTCGGATTCATCGACAGCTCCGTTGCCAGACTCCGTACGGATGGAAGCTGACTGTCCTGCTCCAAAATCCCCCGGACCATCAGATCCGACAGCTTCTCAACAATCTGCTCATAGAGAGGTCGTCGATCTTTATAATCAATCAGAATCATGCTCACATTCTCCTTTCCTCCATTCTGCCCTGTATCAAAAATCATAAGTGTATTAGTTCATTTAATACAGTTATAGTATACAAAAAGGGCAGTCGATTGTCAACCGACTGCCCTCTTACGATTTTCTTAACAACCTTTTTGGTTATATCCGAATAGAAACAAACTTCTGCAATCAAAGATTGATTACTGAGCCTGTGTCTCCTCAGCTGCCTCAGTCTCTTCTGTTTCAGCCTCAGTCTCCTCAGCTGCCTCAGTCTCTTCCTCAGATGCCTCTTCGGTCTCTTCCTCGGAAACTTCCTCAGTCTCTTCTGTTTCAGCCTCGGTCTCCTCAGCTGCCTCAGTCTCTTCTGCCTCTACAGTCTCCTCTGCTGCTGCAGTTGTCTCCTCTGCTTTGCTGCCGCAAGCGGTCAGAGCAGATGCTGCTACCATTGCACTCATAACTAAGATTGCTGCTGTTTTTGTAAGATTCTTTCTCATAATTATTCTCTCCTCTTTAAAACATACGATTTATGTTTTCTTGTACCTCATCGGTACGTGACCTATAATAAAAACAAATTATGTCCAAAATATGAACAGATAATTAACATTCACTAAATAAATCCCGTATTTCTTACAAAAATCGAAAGTTTTCGTAAGAAAAGTCCTTGTTTCTGTTGACTTTACATTGTTTTTTAAGGTCTTTAAATCTTAATATATATGCAGCAGTTTTCTCGTTTCAATGCTGCTTTTTCCCGATTTCCGGCTTATTTTTATTCTTTTTTCGTTTCTTTATGAACAAGGTTCTCGATTTTGTGTTTACGATTTGTTCACAATTTAGCCAAATTTGAACGGTTGGAACCGAACTGAAATTCCGTCATATATTTCCGGTAGCGAAGCGGCAGGTGCATCCGCTGACAGGCTGGATTTTCCCGCTCCTTAATTCCTATCTGATGAAAAAATGCACTCCAGAGCGCCGCATATTCGCTCTGATCGGTTCTCCCGGAAAGCGCCTGCAGGGGCTCTGTCTCAGCCCCACGCATCATATACCACCGCCCCTTTCCTGTCCAGACTCCCGCTTCCTGGTGATTTTTATCATAGATAATAAATGGTTCCGAGGGCAGGCGATCTGTAAAATACGGCATCAGCAATGCCGTCACCCGGTTTTTCGGACCAATCTCAGAAAATAGTACATGATCGGAATATTCTGCAAACCGCAGAAATTCTGTCTGCAAATGCGCTTCATTGGCAACCGCACGGTTGATCTGAAAGACTGTCTGCACCGCCGGTATCTGTAAATTTTCCGTGATACGCCTCCCTGCTGCCCCTGCGCTAAACCCACAGACCAGAAAGCGGTAGACCGCCTCTGCCCGATCCTCCCGCTCACTCAGCGCCGTGCGGTAAATCCAGCTGTACGCCAGTTCTGACAGGGATCGGCGCACCGAGCGCACGACTTTCTGTGCCTTGAGCCGATCCACCGCCACCTCTCGATACTCCGAAAACAGGCTGTAATTATATTCGCCCTGTACTTCCAGCCGCACGTTCTCATGCCCTAAGCGGCTGTTCCAGGCATCATATACTCCTGTGAATATACCTTCCGGACTGTCTTCGCATACAAATACAACCATTGTTCTCTCCTCCGTCTGCTTCATGCCTGCGCCATATGAAAATCATCAAACAGCGACATCTGGCGGTACAGCCCGCTCTGTGACAACTGCCACTGCTTCCGCTTCTCTTCACTGATTAGCTGTGCCGCGATCGCATCCTCATGGATCTGCACCGGGTACATCATCCGCCCTGAACAGGTAATGAAGTATACTGCCCGCTTCAGCACAACTCCCATCTTCTTCAAATCTTCAAACCGAAGCGCCACCTGTTTTCTCGCTGCGACAATCCGCATCGCAGACTTTACCCCGATGCCCGGAACCCGCAGAAGTGTCTCATACGGTGCCCGGTTTATCTCCACCGGAAACTCACCCAGATTCTGCAGCGCCCAGTCGCACTTCGGATCCAGAAACACATTAAAATTAGGGTGCTTTTCACTCAGAAGTTCCGATGCCCGGAAGCCGTAGTAGCGCATCAGCCAGTCCGCCTGGTACAGACGGTGTTCCCGCAGAAGCGGCGGTCCGTCCGGAAGATCCGGAAGCAGGCTGTCCTCATTCACCTTGATAAACGCCGAATAAAAGACCCTCTTTAATCCAAAATTCCGATACAGCGCTTCCGCGACCGCAACCATCTGATAATCACTCTCCAGAGTCGCCCCGACAATGAGCTGTGTGCTCTGACCGCCGGGGACGAAATAATTCTTGCGGTTTGAGATATTTCCCAGTCCGAAACTGCCATAGATCGATCGTCCTGGGATGACACGGGGGATCTCCGGTGTATGTGTCCTTCCAACCCTTTCATCCATTTCCCCCGGCTCTTTCGACCTCATAAATCCTTTTACCTTGTCTCCATTCCGCCCCCAATCCATCTTTGTCTCTGTCTGATTCGGACTCAGAATTCCCTTATCAGCCTGCAGACATTCCCTTTCCCCTTTTCCTATCGCTTTACCACCAATTCCATATCTCCCGTCTCCCGGAATCTGAATTTCTCCGCGCTCTTTCTGCGGAAGCCATGCCCCTCTGCTCTCCAGACGCCCTTCCTGCTCCAGCTGTCTCGCGATCCCAGTCTGGATCTGGCGCATCGGGCGCAGTATCTTGTCCCGCGTCTTTCCCGGTGCCAGGCGCGCCAGACCATCAGCCGTCGGAAGCTCCAGATTCACACTCATCCGGTCCGCCAGAAAGCCCACTCTCTCAATCAGCTCCGGATCTGCCCCCGGAATTGCTTTCACATGGATGTAACCGTTAAATCGATGGACGCGCCGAAGGCGGTACAAGGTCTGATACAGCAGTTCCATCGTGTGATCCGGTGTCTCCAGCACACCGGAACTTAAAAACAATCCCTCTATATAGTTGCGCCGGTAAAATTCCATCGTCAGACGGCAAACCTCCTCCGGCGTAAAGGAGGTACGGACCGTGTCATTGCTCCGACGGTTGACACAGTAATGACAGTCATAGATGCACTGGTTCGTAAATAAAATTTTCAGCAGGGAGATACAGCGCCCATCCGAGGCAAAACTGTGGCAGATGCCGTCCACCCGGCTGTTTCCAAGAAAGCCTTCCTTTCCCTTTCTACCCACGCCGCTGGATGTGCAGGCGGCGTCATACTTCGCCGCATCCGATAAAATACTTAACTTTTCTTCGATTGAAAGATTTTCCTGTATCAGCATGAGGTTCTGCCTCCTCCCGTTTCTCGAACATCCGTTCTGTATTTATCATATCACACCCTCTTTTTAAATGCAAGCTGTTTTTCGAACGCACATTCTATCATCACGCACACTGTATCCGAGTCTTTCCAATTCTACGCAAAGCGTTGTTAAACTTCCTCTTAAAATATAATTTCGATAACACATGACAATATTTCCGATTGTTTTCCTCGCAAGCCGCGTTTATAATAAAGAAAGATTGAAGGTATAAAATGAATTATTCTTATAGGTAGGATGAAGGAGGAGTTTACAATGGCTATTTTAGTTACTGGAGGCGCCGGTTACATCGGCAGTCATACCTGCATCGAACTTTTAAACGCCGGATATGAGGTCGTTGTCATGGACAACCTTTACAATGCCAGTGAGGAAGCGCTGCGCCGCGTGGAGAAAATCACCGGCAAGCATGTAACCTTTTACAAGGCAGATATGCTGGATCGCGAGGCAGTCAATGAGATTTTTGAGAAAGAATCCATCGATTCGGTCATTCATTTTGCAGGCTTAAAGGCAGTCGGAGAATCCGTTGCGAAGCCACTGGAATATTACCACAACAATATCACCGGAACCTTGATTCTCTGCGACGTAATGCGCAATCATGGCGTCAAGAAAATCATTTTCAGTTCCTCCGCTACCGTATACGGAGATCCGGCATTCGTCCCGATCACCGAAGAATGCCCGAAAGGCAAAATCACAAACCCTTACGGTCAGACAAAGGGAATGCTTGAGCAGATTTTAACTGACCTGCACGTGGCAGATCCGGAATGGAATGTCGTTCTGCTCCGCTACTTCAACCCAATCGGTGCACACAAGAGCGGTCTGATCGGCGAGGATCCGAAGGGAATCCCGAACAACCTGGTTCCTTATATCGCACAGGTTGCTGTCGGCAAGCTGAAATGCCTCGGTGTCTTCGGCAATGATTACCCGACTCCGGACGGAACCGGTGTGCGCGATTACATCCACGTAGTTGACCTTGCAGTCGGTCATGTAAAAGCACTCCAAAAATTTAACGATAAGCCAGACGTATATATCTACAACCTCGGCACCGGCAAAGGCTACAGCGTACTCGATGTTGTCAAGGCTTACGAAAAAGCCTGCGGCAAAACAATTCCTTATGAAATCAAGCCACGCCGCGCCGGCGATATCGCAACCTGCTACTCCGATGCTACCAAAGCGAAAAATGAACTCGGCTGGGAAGCTCAGTACGGCATTGAGGAGATGTGCGCTGACTCCTGGAAATGGCAGTCGATGAACCCGAACGGATATCGGGACGCTGAGGACTAAGAGATGAAAAAGAATGTGCTTGGCACATTCTCGCGCCGAGCGCGGTCGCTTGCGACATGTTTCTGCTTCGCGCGAGTGCGCATCCTCGCGAAGCGTTTTTTGTTTCATAGGACGTAATTTCCTATGAAATAAAAATCACTCTACCCGTTATGATACCATGTATGTCACTGATTGTAAAATACCGCGTGCTGACCAGCCCGCTTCTATATCACAAAAAAAGTGCCTCTATTTTTCTTTTTTTCGTGATTTTTCGGATTGCCAATTTTATATATTTCTTATAAAATCTACTCTCAGAGTTTTATAATCGTTTTTTAGAAAGGATGGTTTTTCCATGAGCCGCTCTTCGCAACGCTCTACCATAAAAGATATGACAAACGGGAGCCCGGCAAAGCTGATTCTGGGCTTTGCGGTTCCGATGCTGATGGGACTTCTATTCCAGCAGTTTTACAGCATGGTCGATACGATCATTGTTGGAAAATTTCTCAGTGTCGATGCACTGGCTTCGGTCGGTTCCACCTCCGCCATCAACTTTATGATTAACGGTTTCGTCATCGGTGTCTGCACCGGGTTTTCCATTCCGGTTGCACAGCGGTTCGGCGCACAGGATTACAAGGACATGCGCCGTTTCGTCGCTAATGCCGGATGGATCGCCTCCTGTTTTGCCGTGGTCATGACCGTGATCGTCTGCCTGATGACACGCCAGATTCTCGTCTGGATGCAGACGCCGGACAATATCATTGACGGCGCGTACAGCTACATTTTCTTCGTATTTGCAGGCATCCCGGCAACCTACCTGTACAATACGCTGGCGGGCATCATCCGTGCGCTCGGCGACTCCAAAACGCCGGTCTATTTCCTGATTTTATCCAGCCTTTTAAACATTGCGCTGGATCTGCTTTTCATCGTACAGATCGGAACCGGCACCGCCGGAGCTGCCTATGCAACTGTTATCTCTCAGGCAGTATCCGGTATTCTCTGCCTGATCTATATGAAGAAAAAATTTGAAATCCTGCATATGCACCATGAGGAAACGCGCATCAGCGGCAGACACATTTACATTCTCTGCAAAATGGGTGTGCCGATGGGACTCCAGTATTCGATTACCGCGATCGGCTCGGTTGTCATCCAGACTGCCATCAACTCCTTAGGTTCCATCGCGGTTGCCTCCGTCACCGCAGGTCAGAAGATCGGCATGTTCTTCTGCTGCCCGTTTGACGCGCTGGGCGGCACGATGGCAACCTACGCCGGACAGAACGCCGGTGCCGGAAAGGTAGACCGCATCCGCCAGGGCGTCCGGTCCGCGACTCTCATCGGCGGCATCTACTCCATTGCGGCGTGTATCGTGCTGACCGTGTTTGGCGGCGTGATTCCGCTTCTCTTCGTCGATGCCTCGGAAACAGTTGTAATCCATCAGGCGCACCTGTTCCTGACCTTCAACTCCCTGTTCTACATACCTCTGACAATCGTCAATGTATGGCGTTTCACGATTCAGGGAATGGGCTACAGCCTGCTCGCCATCCTGGCAGGTGTCTGCGAAATGATCGCCCGCGCCATGGTCGGCTTCCTGCTGGTACCGATCTTTGGCTACATCATCATCTGTTTTGCCTCGCCGCTTGCATGGCTGCTCGCCGATGCATTTCTGATTCCGGCATTCTTCTATTGCCAGAAACATTTGCTGTCTGAGAAAGCACGGATGGACTAAAACAAAATAAATAATACAACTCAAAAAAACTCCTCAGAAAGCTTTCATTTTGACCACTTTCTGAGGAAATTTTTGATTACAGATTCTTATTTTGGGCTTTCGCCAATTTGATTTTCAAAGATTTTTATTGTTCCGTCTATTCTTACACAAGCACAGTTCTATGCAAATGATTTCATTTTTGTACAGACAGAGTTCACGCATTTTCACTTTCCTCCGGCTCATTCTCACTCCACTTATCCCGCATTTCTATCTCTTCTATTTCCCTCTTCTCATCCCGCACGTCCCTATAAAATGCCGCAAATGCCGCCTCCTCATATGGGCGCAGAAACAGATAGCCAATATTGAGCGGTCCCATCAGCCCTACCAGAAACAGCACGGTCACACCGCTGAGCCTTCCCTGTGTATACAAAAGAACCGCTGGTATTATATATTGAATGCTGCAGATCAGCCGCCAGCCGATAAAGCTAAAGGTCAGGCAGAATAAATTCCATTTTTTCCCATCCATCAGGCGGCGCGACTCGGTGATCGCCTCGTTGGCGGAATATTCTGGATGTTCCATCAGCACATATGGTGTCATCGCATAGCTGTACGTCTTTATGAAACCCGGAACGAAAAACAGGCAGGTCCAGCAAAATATATAAAAGCCGCGCACAAATACCATCGCCACGCCATCTGTGATCCGCGAAAACTGGGAAAATAAATCAGAAAAGGATGCTTCCTTTTTCTCTGCCAGATTCAGATGGAAACGGGCGTATCCCATCTGCCCCGCACCTCCAATAATAACCACCATCAAGCCCCAGATAAGCAAAAGCACCAAGGGCAGAAGCATGCTGCGCATCAGAAATACCTGCGTCAGCACATTCTTCACTTCCGGTCGTGCCTGTATCACTTTTTGCAGCTCTGATATTCCATTTGGCGCCGTATCGGCAATCTCCGCACCAATCAGGGACGCTGCTAATCCCGTTCCCATCGCAAGTTTCCAGTTTCCGCGCAGTGTCTCACGCGCCATTTGCCTAAATTCAGATGCACTTCTCATGCTTTTGCCCCCTTTCTTTCTGAAATCATTGTATCATTTTTCCATTTTGACCGTCAATATGCCACTTCAAACCGTAAATAATTTGTAATAAGCTCGTAATGATTCTACTGTCGTCAAAGGAAAATTCAGAATGCCGGAATCACTCTCCCAGCATTCTGGGAGCTGATTGAGCTGGCGATCCGCTGGCACTTCTCATCTTCCAAATCTGCCCTGCTTCCTACAATCTTCAACTGAAATTTTTAGCCTGCATCACAGACAGGTTGTTTTCATTTTTCCCTACTTCATATACCCGCGCAGCTTCACATATTCCTTGATCAGCTCCGCCGTCTCGTCCAGTCCGAGGCGGGTCGTATTGATCGGAAGATCGTAGTTCTTCATATTTTTCCAGTCATTTCCGGTAAAATATTTATAATAATTCTTCCGCTCATTCTCAATCTTCCGGATGCGCTTCTTCGCTCTTTCTTCACTGATGCAGTCTACTTCCATAACGCGCTGCACGCGGCGCACACGGTCGGCATAGACAAAGATGCGGATCAGATTTTCGATCTCCTCGTCCTGATCCAGCACATAGCCAGCCGCACGACCTACAAATACGCACGGTTCCTGTTCTGCCAGCTCCCGCATCACCATCGCCTGGAATTTAAACAGGTTATCCGGCGATGTCACATCGCCTTTCAGGGACGGCTTTCCGAACACATCTGCCTTCTTCGCGCCAGTCAGACGGTGAAGCAGGTTGTTTCCCGCTTTCTCATCCGCTAAACGGAAAAATTCCTCTCCAACCGCACTCTTCTCCGACGCCATCTTTAAGATCTCATCGTCGTAGAAATGAAGCCCCAGCTCCTCTGCCAGCTTGCGTCCCACAATACGTCCTCCGCTTCCGTACTCCCTCTCGATTGTGATAATCAGATTTTTATTTCCCATAAACTCCACCGCCTTTCTATGTCCCAGTTTTATCTGCAAAACAGCCTGTCTTTTGTCTATGCAAATCTCCATGCCGTTTTCTTATTTGCATCTCTTTCTGCACATCACTTTTTGACACATCTTTCATTCCGTCCGGAATTTTTCTTTAGATGCGATCGCTCACACAGATCGCGCCGTGCGGACGGATACTCATGCGATATACATTTCCCTTACCGGTCGCATTTTCAATGTATTCTGTATACTCGTCCACCAGATCATTCGGAATCATCGCCATGATGACACCGGCAAATCCGCCGCCATGAACCCGGCACGCGCCGCGTCCTTTTTTCGCAATAAACAGCTCTGTCAGCGCCAGTGCAATGCTGATGCCCTGCTCCTGCACGTCTGCAGTCGTGTATACATTCTGAAGCCATTTCCAGGAAGAATTGCCCGAAGCTGTGATTCCCTCCAAAAAGGCAGCAAAATCATTTTCCCGAAGGGCCTTTACTTCCTGCTCCACTCTCTTATTTTCCTCAAAGAAATGGAACGCACGCATCACGGAACGATCTCCCGCAAATGCACGCACTTTCGCCAGGTTTGCGATCACCTCTTCCTCGGAAATCTCCGCGCAGACCTCTTTGCCAAAGTACTGCGCTACTTTTTTCATCTCGTTTGGAACGGAAGAATAATCTGCGCTCAGATCCGCGTGGCCTTTTCCCGTATTTACAATCATCAGGCTGTGATCCTGCGCGCCGAAATCAAAATCAATCTTCTCCACAACCGGCGCTTCCGGATTTTTAAAATCGATCGTAATCAGACCGCCGACCGCGCATGCCATCTGATCGAGCAGACCCGACGCCTTGTTCCAGAACTTGTTTTCTGCATATTTTCCGATGTGGGCGTAGGTGACAACATCCATCTTTTCTTCGTTAAACATCGTATTTAACATAGAGCAGATCAGCATCTCATAGGAAGCCGAAGAACTGACGCCCGCCGCGCTGATAACATTGCTGGTAATGTATGCGTCAAATCCGCCGACCTTGTATCCTCTCTCCTCAAAGCCCTTTAAAATGCCCTTTGTCAGGTCGATGGTGCCGCTCATACCCGTGCTCGGTTTCAGGTCGCTTAAATGGATGCTGAAATTTTGATGAAATGTCTCACTTAATATGCGGATCGTGTCGGTTCCGTTCGGTGCCGCCGCTCCGACGCAGTCCAGGTTGATGCTGCCCGCCAGCACCTTGCCATGATTGTGATCGGTGTGGTTGCCGCTGATCTCCGTCCGTCCCGGAGAAGTAAACAGCTTGATATCACGTTCCCCATATGTTTTCTCAAAGCGCTCTGCCACATAGCGGTAACGCGCCCGGTTCTCCTCCGCTTTCTCTGCCCCGTATAATTCTGCCATCAGCACTTTCGTTTTCTCAGATTCCAGCTGTTTCAGTGTTTCTTTGACTGACATATCCCTTCTCCTTTTCCCCAAATTGTTTGTTACTGTTCACGCATACGTGCCCAGTAACGGAATTTGCCGTGGCTTCGCA
>ERZ650918.466-NODE-466-length-44784-cov-22.222652_pt1 | contig 44784 bp, 31 predicted proteins | sample MGYA00514758_ERZ650918 | MGnify/ENA metagenome assembly ERZ650918 | reverse complement strand
TAGGTTATGCTACTACGTTTAGTACTTTGGGAATGATGGTTGCTTCTATTGCTAATTTGATAAAGAATTGAGGTTATGGAACAGGAAATAGACTTACTGGATATTCTTCGAAAGATTATAGCTATTCGCAAAACTATTTATAAGGCAGTCGGCATTGGCTTGATAATAGGAATTATTGTAACTGTAAGTATTCCCAAACAATATACGGTTGAGGTAACGTTGTCCCCGGAAATGGGAAGCAGAAAAAGTAATGGGCTCTCTAGTTTAGCTGCATCATTTTTAGGGGGAGATGCAGCATCCAGCGATGGCTCTGATGCCTTGAATGCCTTTTTGTCTGCCGATATTGTTTCTTCCACTCCTTTCCTGTTGGAATTGAAAGATATGAAAGTGAACGAAGGAAATACCACTTTAGATACCTATCTGGATTCACAATCTTCTCCTTGGTGGAGCTATGTAATTGGTCTTCCGACTATGATGGTTGGTGGCGTGAAGTCATTATTTAGTGATGAAAAAAACATGACTACCACTACCAATACAAAACAGGGAGTTCTTGAACTGACAAAGAAAGAAGCCGGAAAAATCGGACAGCTTAAAAAGTCTATTTCTGTTGTAATTGAAAAGAAGTCAGCTATGACTACGGTTATTGTAACATTCCAGAATCCGAAAGTTGCTGCTACGGTTGCCGATTCGGTTGTGAAGAAACTACAGGAATACATCATTAGCTACCGTATTTCAAAGGCGAAAGAAGATTGTATATATCTCGAAAGATTGTTTAAAGAACGCCAGCAAGAATATTACGCTGCCCAGAAGAAATATGCTGACTATATTGATTCTCATAATAATCTGATATTACAGAGTGTCCGTGCCGAACAAGAACGTTTGCAAAATGATATGAGTTTGGCTTATCAGGTATATAGCCAGGTTACTAATCAATTACAGCTGGCAAGGGCAAAAGTACAGGAAGAAAAGCCTGTGTTTGCAGTGATTGAACCAGCGGTAGTTCCGTTACAATCTTCAGGTAAAGGTTTTGTAATTTATGCATTGGTGTTTATATTTTTATGTGTTGCTGTTGCTATTGGCTGGGAATTACTTGGCAAAGGATTCATAAAGACATTGAAAGAAGGAACACAAAATAAATAAGTCGTAATGAATATACTATTTATCATATTATCATTTGTCATATCAGTCAGTGTTGCGCAAATCATTATACCTCATATATTGATGATCTCTTTGCGTAAAAAATTGTTTGATATCCCTGACGAACGCAAAATACATAAACGGGCGATTCCACGTTTAGGAGGTGTAGCTTTCTTTCCTACCATTTTACTTTCTTGCTGTACTGTTTTATCACTTCGTACATTAATGGGGTACGGCATTTCATTGGAGAGATCTGCTTATGTGCTCCCGGAATCTTTATTTTTGGTTTGTGGATTGGTCCTTTTATATCTAACAGGTATTGCTGACGATTTGATGGGAGTCCGTTACCGGCAGAAATTCATAATCCAGCTTATTTGTGCAAGTCTTTTTCCACTATCCGGACTTTGGATCAACGACCTGTATGGTTTGTTTGGTATATATTTCCTTCCGGCATGGATTGGTATGCCTTTTACAGTGTTGACGGTTGTATTTATTACCAATGCAATTAATCTGATTGATGGTATTGATGGTTTAGCTTCCGGCTTAAGTAGCGTATCTCTTTTAGTCTTAGGTTTCCTTTTCATAGATAAAAATCTATATTTCTATTCTACGATTGCTTTCTGTACTTTTGGTGTGTTAGTTCCGTTCTTTTATTATAATGTCTTTGGTAGTGTCGAGCGTGCCCGTAAGATTTTTATGGGAGACACAGGGAGTTTGACTTTGGGTTATATTCTAAGTTTTTTAGCCATTAAATATAGTCAGAATAATCTTGCACTTACATCATTTACAGAAGGTGCATTTGTCATTGCTTTCAGTACTTTGATTATTCCGGCTTTTGACGTTATTCGTGTAGTGCTGGTCCGTATTCGCAATCGTAAAAATCCTTTTGAGCCGGATAAGAATCATATTCACCATAAGTTTTTAGCGATGGGATTCACCCCTAAAAATGCAATGATAATAATTCTGTTGATATCTTGTGCTTTTAGTGCGGTGAATATAGTTCTGATGCCCTATGTGAATAATACGGTGATGTTGGTATTGGATATTGTTGTGTGGGTGGGACTGAATTTGTGGTGGGATAGAGTAAGGGATAATAGAATAAAAAAAGAGTATTAATAATGTCTGCTATAGAATCCCGAACGAATAGAAGTCTAAAAAATGCCAAAGTGGCGTTATTCTTTTATTTTATAAATTTAATGTTACAATTCTTTTCCCGTAAAATATTCCTGGAATATTTGGGGGTAGAAGTGTTAGGATTGAATACTACAGTGCAAAATTTACTGGGATGCCTGAATTTAGCAGAATTGGGTATTAGTGGCGCTGTAGCTTATACTTTGTATAAACCTTTATATGAGAAAGATACTCAGGCTATCAATGAAATCGTTTCAATACAGGGCTGGTTGTACCGCAAGGTTGCTTATATTGTTATTGCCGGATCTTGTGTGTTGATGTGCTTTTTCCCTTTGATATTTGAAAAAGCCAAAGTGCCTCTGTGGTACACTTACGGTTCATTCATTGTCCTATTGGCTGGGGCCTTATTTAGCTATTTTATTAATTATCGGCAAATAGTATTAACAGCTGATCAGAAGGAGTATAAAATAACCTTAAATGTACAGGGGTTTAAAATACTGAAAGTCATTCTTCAAATTCTTGCTATCCGATATTTGGATAATGGATATGTTTATTGGATGATCTTAGAATTTCTCTTTTCAGCGGTAGCGGCAGTTGTATTAGATAAGGTCTTAAAAAGGGAATATCCTTGGTTGAAATTAACTCCGGCAAAGGGAAAGGAAATAAAAGCTAAATATCCTGAAATAATCACGAAAACAAAACAAATGTTTTTTCATAAAATAGGAGCATTTGTCTTGTTTCAAACCAGTCCATTGATTATTTATGGGTATGCTTCGCTGACTTTAGTAGCTATCTATGGTAACTATATGTTGATTATTACCGGAGTTTCTTTGTTGCTAAATTCTTTGCTGAACAGTGTTGGCGCAGGCATAGGTAATCTAATAGCTGAGGGCGACAAAAAAAAGATTAAGTCTGTATATTGGGAATTGACTTCTTTGAGAATTTGGTTAGCTTCCATCGTTTGTTTTTGTATTTATAAATTGGGGCATTCGTTTATAACTCTCTGGGTAGGACAGGATTTTGTTTTAAATCAGTCTGCATTTCTTGTTCTGATAGTGATTACATTTATAGGATTGACAAGAACCAATGATATATTCTTGGCGGCTTATGGATTGTATCAGGATGTGTGGGCTCCGATAGCGGAGGCAGTACTGAATCTGACCCTGTCTGTATTGTTAGGTTATTTTTATGGATTAACGGGGATTCTTTCCGGTGTGACTGTTAGTTTATTATTAATAGTATGTGGATGGAAACCTTATTTCCTCTATCGTTGTGGCTTTAAAGAGAGTGTATGGGAGTATGTATTGCATTGTATGAAGTATGTACTTTTATTGGCTGCTTCATTTTTATTCGTTTCTTGGGGGAGTGACAAACTATTTGCAGGAATAATTTCTTCTTATTGGCAATGGGGGATATGTGCTATTAAACTTCTGATTACTTATGCTATAATTAGTATTTTACTATTTGTGACATTGGATAGTGGGACACGTTCTTACATAAAAAGAATTCACCTTTTGATTAAAAATAAATTATGAATATATCTATTATTATTCCTGTTTACAATGTAGAACTTTATGTAGCATGTTGTGTTAAATCTGTAATGAATCAAACCTATACAGATGGGGTGGAGTGTATTATTGTTAATGATTGTACACCTGATCGTAGTATGGAAATTGTAGAAGAACTTGTTGAACGATATGATGGACCTATACAATTTAGGTTGTTGTATCATGAGCATAATCGGGGACAGGCTGCTGCACGTAATACAGGTATAGAGGCGGCTTCAGGAGAATGGATTTACTTTTTAGATAGTGATGACCAGATTTTACCATTCACATTTGAAAAATTATACAGTTTAGTCGAAAAGTATAATCCAGACTATGTCTTGAGTAATCATGAAAAGATAGAACAGGAAGTATCTACTACTTTTATGACAAATATAGATAAAGAACTTTTGATAGAAGATGATTCTTTTTCTATTGTAGATTATTTTTGTAAAGGGTATATTTCTCCTTCGGCATGTAATAAATTATTAAAGAGAGATTTCTTAATTAAAAATAGCATATTATTTGAGGAAGGTATTTACGGAGAAGATAGCCTTTGGAGTTTTTTATTGTCTGTAAAAACGACAAAAATGGCAGTTAATCATTCTACTACATATTTATATGTTATTAGAGATAATTCGACAATGACAAATAAGAAGAAGACGCACTTGCAGAAATATGCGAAAGATAATGTTGTTCGGATTTTAGAATTCAATAAGATTGCTTCATTGTTGAAAATATGTGAAATGCTGTCATTTCAAGAAAGAATGGAATCAGAGTTATTAATTGCCATGAAATATCTTGAATATGCAGAATTGTCTATAACTGATAAAATATGCTATTATAGGACAATGTATGATTCAATGCCTTTGAACTCATGGAAACAAGTTTGTAAAATAAAGCGTTCTTTAAAAGATAAAATCATAATGCTTTATAGAATTATGCCTGTTCCTATGGCAATATGGTATTTTCATTTTTTGTACAATATTGATAGGTTTCTAAAAACAAAGTTTAAATGTATTATTTTTTAGTTGTGTAACGAATGTATAATATGAGCACTGATTTTGATGTGATTATTCCTGTTTCGGAAAAAGATATTTTAATAGTGAAGAGGAATATTATTTATATAGGGAAAAATATAAACCCTTCTTGTATTTACTTGATAATGAATAAAGCTTTTCATCATTATTATTCGATGAAGTTTTGTGTGAAAAATAAGGTTGTGGTTCTGGACGAATCACAACTGATTGAAGGTTTAAATTATTCTCATGTAGCATTATTGAAGGGGAGTAGTGCTGGATGGTATTTGCAACAATTTATAAAAATGGGATTTTCATTATCGAAATATGCAAAACGTTATTATTTGATATGGGATGCAGATACTATCCCACTTCGTCCAATTTCTTTTTTTAATGAAACTTCTTTGTTCTTTACTCCTAAGACGGAGTATTATGAGCCTTATTTTGTTACAATTAAAAAATTGTTGGGACTATCTAAATTGGTCGATTATTCTTTTATTGCTGAAAATATGCTCATAGACTCCAATATAATGAGAGATTTGATTGAGACAATTTCGAAATCTGATGTATTTGGTGAGTCTTGGTATGACAAAGTACTAAATGCAACTAATGATGGTGGAGACTTTTCTGAGTTTGAAACTTATGGCACATTTGTGATGGCTAAGTATCCTGGTACATATAGAAAGCGTACTCTGAATACTTTTAGAGAGGCTGGATATATCGATGGGCGTTGTTTAAAAGATAGATTGATGCAAAAAATGGCGAAAGATTATGATACTATATCTTTGGAATTATATCATAAACCTCTGTTTCCTCGGAATATTCTGTGTATAGCATTACGTTGCTGGGTGTTGGTTTTAGCTAAATCTTTGTTGCTTATTCAAAAATTAGAGTCTTAGATGTATCATATTGCTTTGTTATTAACAGTTCATAATCGCAAAGATCTGACGTTGAAATGTCTTGAATCTATTTATCAAGGAATTCAATTGTGTGCTTCTGACACATACTCCTTTAATGTGTATATGGTTGATGATGCTTCTGTAGATGGAACTTCTGAAGAGGTTTCTAAAAGATATCCTTCGGTCAACATCATCTCGGGAAATGGTGAACTTTATTGGTGTAGAGGTATGTTTGTTGCTTGGACTACCGCTATATCTTATAAAAAATATGATTTTTATATTTTAATAAATGATGATATTATTCTAAAGATTGATTCAATGAAGAAAATTTTGTTTGCATCAGAATGTTTTGATAATCAAGCTATTTTAAGTGGTGCCTTTTGTTCTAAGTTGAATGGGAAATTGACTTATGGTGGTGCTTTGAAAGATGGCAAGTCTTTTGCCCCTAACGGGAGTTATAGGAAGATTATCATATTTTGCGCTAATTTTCTTTTGGTTCCTAAAGCTGTTGTTGATAAAATTGGTATTATAGACAATGTCTTTCACCATGCAGTAGGAGATTATGATTATGCTCTTAGAGCCTACGAGTTTGGTATTCAGTCTTATCTTATGCCAGAGTATGTTGGAACTTGTGAAGCTCATTCTAATATTGACAAATGCTATGATCCCACCTATTCTTTAAGAGAACGTTTTGCTTTCTTATATTCTCCATTATATCATCCATTAGATACTTTTATTTTATTGAAAAGACATTATTCTTGTTTTCGAGCAATAGGGGTATGGCTAAAAATACATTTGTTAGTACTATTCCCAAGTTTGAAAATATAAAAATTATTTTTTCAAACTTGTTTTATACATGATTATTATGAAAATAGTTTATTGTATTAATGGAACCTATAATTCGGGTGGCATGGAGAAAATGCTGATGAATAAAGCTAATTATTGTGCGGATGTCTTAGGTTATGAAATTATTATTGTTACAACAGAGCAAAAGGGTAGAACTCATTTCTTCGCATTCTCTCCAAAAATAAAATTTGTAGATTTAAATATAAACTATGATGAAGATAAAAACTTAAATATTTTGGTGAGATTACTTTTGAAGGAGAAAAAAAAGAGGCTTCATCGGAGACGGCTAACCCGTTTATTATATGAGGTTTCACCGGATATTTGTATCTCAATGTTTGATAGAGATATGAGTTTTTTGTGGAAGATAGAAGATGGAAGTAAAAAGATCCTGGAATATCATTTTTCTAAAAATGCGAAAGTTCTTGGTGCTTCAAGTGCTTTGGTACGCTTTCTACAAAAAATTAGAATTTTCTTTTGGATTGATATAATTCGGAACTATGATCGTTTTGTTGTATTGACAGAAGAAGATAAAATTGCATGGGGAAATTTGCCGAATTGTTGTGTTATTCCTAATTTTCTGACTGAGTTACCAGATAAGACATCTACTTTGTCACATAAGCGGGTGATTAGTGTTGGGCGGTTGAGTTATGAAAAGGGATTTGATTTATTGATTAATGCATGGTATATTGTACATCGGATGTGTCCGGATTGGCAATTATTTATTTGGGGGAATGGTGAACAGCATAAAGAGCTGAGTGAGCAGCTTGATAAATTGCATTTGTTGGATTCAGTATATTTAATGCCTGCTACTTCACAAATAGGAAATGAATATTTGAATAGCTCTATTTATGCGATGAGTTCGAGATACGAGGGATTTGGTATGGTTTTACTTGAAGCTATGTCATATGGTTTGCCTATTGTTTCATTTTCTTGCCCTTGTGGCCCGGTAGATTTAGTCTCAACTTCTGTGGGTAGGCTTGTTCCTGTAGGAGATATCAAACAATTAGCTCAGAAACTTATCTTATTGATGGAGGATCAAAATTTGCGAAAAGAGTTAGGAGATAATGCAAGGAAAGAGATTAGACAATATTTGCAGTCTGAAATAATGATTAAATGGGATTCTTTATTTCATTCATTATTGAATAAGAGTTTATAGTAATATTTGTATCTATGCTTTTGTATATAGTTGTTTGGATTATTTTATTACTGTATTCTTTTAAAAAGGAAAATACAACTATTCTGTGGATTTGTATCTTGCTTTTGATATGTATGGCAGGTTTGCGATCAATTTCGGTTGGAACAGATACGTTTTCTTATGAGGATATATATTATTGGATAGAAGCAGGCAATGCGAACTTTATTGAGCCTGGGTGGCGTTTTTTAAATTGGTTAATACAATATGTGGGCGGAAATTTTAATATGTTACTGATGGTGGTTGCTATATTGACTTTATTGCCTGTGGGATTTGTTATTAAACAATGTAGTCCAGCCCCTTCGCTTAGTTTGTTCCTCTATTTTTCTCTTTTTACTTATCTGCAATCGTATAATCTCATGCGACAAATGCTTGCAGTATCTATAGTACTTTTAGGATATACCTATCTATATAAACAACAGCGGGTACGATATTTAATATGTGTAGCTTTTGCTATGACTTTCCATACCTCTGCTTTATTTTCCATACCTCTGATATGGATTGATCGGTTTAATCTTTCTATGAAAAAAGTGTTATGGATATTATCGATTACCTTGATCCTTGGATATTTGTTGAGTGACACTACGTTTTTATATCTAGTAGGACCTTATGCAGCATACTTAGAAAATGGATACAAGGAAGGACTACTTTCTATTTATATACAAGCGGTATTGATAAATCTTTTATTCCTTTTTATTTTTTACACAACGGATAAAGAGAGTCAGAATTCTTTTTGGATCAAAATTTTTTTTATTGGCATTGTTCTTATGGATTTAACAGCAAGATTAACACAAGGAACACGTATTACTCTTTTTTTTATGGTTGTTCAGTTTATTGTATATCCTCAATATTTTGTAAGTAACCGAGTGAGTAATAAAATATTAGTTCATTTTTGTATTTTGTTATATTGTGCGATGATTTTTATGAAACTATTGATTTGGGATGGAAATGGGGTTTGTCCTTATAAATGTATATTGTTTAACTAATTTGATCATTTCTTGATATGTTTGACACGCCTTTTTTCTCAGTCATTATTCCAACCTACAATCGAGATAATATAGATGTGGCTATATCTTCCGTTCTTAATCAAAGTTTTTCTGATTTTGAAATAATTGTAGTTGATGATCATTCGGATATACCAGCTATAGAACGCTGTCCAATATTGAAAAATGAACGTATAATATATTTTTATTTAGATCAAAATGGTGGTGCGGCAGTTGCACGTAATTATGGTGTAAAACAGGCAAAAGGAAAATATATAGCATTTATAGATGACGATGATGAGTGGTTACCTCAAAAGCTAAAAGTGATTAATGATTCAATGGGTCGGCAAAGCCCGGATTTAATATATCACAATGTTGTTGTTGATATGGTTTATGAAGGGTTAAGATATGTACCGAAGAAGAAACAGGAGGAAAAATATTATCCTAAAATGCTGTATATAAATTGTATTGGAGGAACTCCAATGACAATAATAAGGCGTTTGTTTTTTCTGGAGATAGGAGGGTTTAATGAGAACTTGCAATCGGATGAAGATGGAGAACTGTTTATTCGGATATCTAAGGCTACTAATAATATTAAATATGTAGACAATGTTTTGTCTGTTTTTTACAATTATACGAAACAAACAAGTCTTACTAAGTCAATAGATAAGCGCGTCATTTCACGAATGAAAATATATGATATGTATAAAGAGGATATAGAATGTTTGCTTACTAAGAAAGAGAGAGCGCTGATGTGGGAATTCATGTATTCGGATTTTGCATTAGCTTCTTTGCTCAATTACAATCGTTTGGATGCTTGTAGATATTACTTAAAGACTTTTTGCGTCAGGGGTAATTGTAGATATCTTGCTCTTACTTTACTTAGTTTGCTTAGTGTCAAATTAATCTTTTTTGTGAGAACTAAAATCTGAAAAACTAAGATAGATTTTATAAGATAAAAACTGATAAAACATGAATGGTAAGTATAATTATTTAATAGCATTTTTGCAGGTCTATGGCATTATCTTGGTGGTAATGGGACATGTCAATATGAGTTGGGCTATTGACAATCCTTTGTATATATTTAGGGAATGGATATATAGTTTTCATATGCCTTTATTTGTTTTTATATCTGGATATTTGTTGCTTTATACTGTACATAAAGAACCGACAAATAAAGGAGTAAATTTTTTCTCTTTGGCACTGCAAAAAGCGAAACGTTTATTGTTGCCGTATATTTTTATAAGTAGTTTGGTTTTTTTGCCTAAAATGCTATTGAATAGCTATGCTGTTCGTCCGGTAGAACTATCGTGGAGTGCATGGGGGCGTATGCTTGTTTATCCATGGGATAATGTGATTCAGTATTTTTGGTTCATACCTACATTGTATCTGGTGACTCTCTTAACCGTATTAGCATTAGGTATGTTGAAACGACTCAGAGTCTCTTTATTGTATGTGGTTTTAGGAGTGTTTCTTTTGCTAAATATCTTTAATCCGTTAAAAAGTGTGTTGTTCTTAAATTTGAGTGGAGTTGTCAACTATTTATTCTATTTTGCGTTAGGAATTTATTATTGTTTTTATCAGTATAAGATTAATAAAGTATTATTTATGCAGTCTCGGAATATAATACTTTTATCGTTTGTTATTTCTATCTTTTTTCTTTTTTGCAAGGTAAATAATCAGTTCTTGCAAAACTTGATAGCTGTTGTTTTTGCTGTCAATGGCATAATAATGAGTTTATCATTAGGGCATATTTATATAGTAAAAAAATGTCATTTTCTCCATCATTTGTTTGGATCATCCTCTGCTATCTATTTTTATTCTTGGTTTCCGCTAGTGGCTTCTCAGCAAATTATTGCAAAAATATATCCTCTACCATGGGAGGTTATAACTATTATTGCACTGATTGCCGGTATATATGTACCCTTATTGTTTTATAAGTTTCTATGTTTTGTTAAAAAGAATTTTCGGTATGGGAAATATGTAACAATCTTGCTTGGGCAATAAAAATGTGTAATTTGTAATTCTTAAATTAATATGTACGATTATCTTATTGTTGGTGCTGGCTTATTCGGCTCCACTGTTTCTCATATACTTACTCAACATGGAAAGCGGTGTTTGGTTATAGACAAACGCCCTCATATTGGTGGAAATATTTATACTGAATCTATTAATGATATTAATGTGCACAAGTATGGGGCACATATTTTTCACACCAACGACAAACATGTCTGGGAATATGTAAATTCATTTGTAGAGTTTAATCGGTATACAAATTCGCCTGTTGCCAATTACAAAGGAAAACTTTACAATCTTCCTTTTAATATGAATACATTTTATCAGATGTGGGGAATTACAACTCCGGAAGAAGCAATGCGGAAGATTGAACAACAACGAAAAGAGGCGGGGATAGTAGATCCTCAAAATTTGGAAGAACAGGCTATTTCTTTGATAGGTAGAGATATATATTATACGCTAATAAAAGAATACACAGAAAAACAATGGGGGAGAAAAGCCACAGAACTGCCTGCATTCATCATTAAGCGCCTTCCCGTCCGTTTTACTTTTGATAATAATTATTTTAATGATACGTATCAGGGAGTACCTATTGGCGGATATACGAAGCTTATTAAAGAAATGTTGAAAGGGATTGAAGTGCAACTAAATACTGATTATTTCTCGGATAGAAAATATTTTGATAGTACAGCTGAAAAAGTGGTTTATACAGGAGAAATAGATAAATTTTTCAATTACTGTTATGGTCATTTAGAATACCGGACCGTGAGTTTTGAAACAGAAGTGCTCAAAGGGACAGAGAATTATCAGGGAAATGCTGTAGTGAACTATACAGATGCTGAAACACTTTATACGAGGATTATAGAGCATAAGCATTTTGAATTTGGTACACAACCAGATACGGTGATCTCAAAAGAATACTCAAAAGAATGGAAGCCAGGAGATGAACCTTATTACCCAGTGAATGATGATAGGAATTGTGCTTTGTATAAGCTATATAAAAAATTGGCGGACGAACAGAGTAAAGTAATTTTTGGAGGACGTCTGGCTGAATATAAATACTATGATATGCATCAGGTCATAGCAAGTGCATTGAATCTAACTAAAACAATCTAACTAATGGAATCAGGATTAGTGTCTATTATTACTCCGATGTATAACGGGGCTACTTTTGTCGGACAAACGATAGAATCGGTATTGAAACAGACGTATGAGAAATGGGAAATGATAATTGTAGATGACTTTTCACCAGACGATGGGTCGGGTATTAGAGAAGTAAAAAGATATACAGATAATCGAATTTTTCTTATTGAGAATAAGGTTAATTCAGGTTCTTCAGGAGCTAGAAATACAGCTTTACGTGTAGCAAAAGGGCAATATATAGCATTTTTAGATGCTGACGATTTATGGCATCCTTCATTTTTGGAAAAACAATTGAATTTCATGAAAGATAAGAATGCTTCTATTGTTTTTTCCTCATATCGGCGTATTGAAGAGCTGACAAGTGAGGAAATACTTTCTCCTTTTATAGTACCGAATAAAGTGAATTATAGTTCTTTATTGCGAACTTGTCCTATATTCCCATCAACTGCAATATATGATTCGACAAAAGTAAAAAAAATATTCTTTAATGAGGAGATGGGAAGTTTAAGAGATGATTATGTATATTGGTTGTCTATGTTGAAGAAGGTTGATTATGCCTATGGCAATAAGGAGGTTCTGGTTGATTATAGAATAAGAAAAACTTCAGTGACAGGAAATAAGAAAAAAGTCATTGTTCCCCAATGGAAAGTACTCCATGAAGTAGAAAAACTTTCGTGGTTAAGTTCTGCCTATTATATATTCTGTTGGGCTTTCATTGGTTATTTCAAATATAGAAAATGATGTTTATTTACAAATGCTAAATAATAGCTATCATAGTGGTACTGTGACAAAGGCACTCCCTTGTGACAATTCGCTAATATCTAAATATCTTCTCTGAGAGTATGTGTTCAAAACGTTTAATTTGAATAAAAGTTTTTATGCGAAGATTATCTCTGATGTTTCAGGCGAGGGTTCGATCAATATAAAATCAAGTGTCTATTTGATGACCAGTTCACGGGATAATCAGTCATCTTATGCTTTTCGAGAGGTATTGAACAGTTTGTTTACAGTCATAGATAAATTATTAGGAGATGACTTATTGAGAAAACAATATGCGAATGCTGCAAGGAGTAGAATGGTAGAATACTTTGATAATGGAAAAAGAATAGGGAAATTGCTAATGAGATTTGCAAATTGCTATAATTTTTGCTTTTTTATTCTTGAAATGTAAAGGCTGGTAAATCTAGAATGAGCATTTGTTTACTAGTTGAGCAAAGGATGCTAATGAAAATAAAAGTGGTATAAAATAAAATGTTGAGATGTAATTAACACGAAGAGTGTTTGTAGGTGAGATGAAAGAAATGTAGGTCCCTAGCTTCATGCCATAAAAAGCATGATTCTCCTACATTTTGTAGATTAGAAAATAGCGCGACGGTGCATTTCTAATCTACGCCTTGACATCGGAGGTTAAAGCCGATGTGAATTTCCCACTATATCAACTGTCTGTGAAGATCGTTGATATTTAAAAATGAATCCAAACTATAAATATAAAAGAATATGTAGGTCCCTAGATTCATGATAAATTCATGAAATCCCTACATAATGCGAGTTGGAAAGAGTACGGCGGTATACTTCTAACTTAGCTCTCATATCGGTATAAAAACTGATATGTATCTATATGTGAAATATGCCAACTGTCTGTGAAGATCGTTGGTATATTATTTTTGAAACTATGTTGTTGATAACTAATATAATAACTATCTAATTGGATAAAAAGAACTCTGCAAGTAGCTTTTTCTTTGTCTGCGCGAAATAAAAGCCGCACCTTTGCATTGTTGATCAACGAAACGTAAATAAATAATTTGAATTTAAATCTTTAAAAAAAACGTAGTATGAGTGTAATTTATAAAGTCATTACGCGACCAACGGATCCGCGTGTTCCCAATTCTCCTAAGAGATTTTATCCGCATCTGATCACTTTAGGTCAGTCTGTTAATCTGAAATATATTGCGCAGAAAATGCAAGATCGTTCTTCATTGTCTGTCGGTGATATAAAGAGTGTGATTCAGAATTTTGTGGAAAAAATGAAGGAGCAGTTACTGGAAGGAAAATCTGTGAATATCGAAGGTTTGGGTGTATTTATGTTGACTGCCCGTTCGAAAGGTGCGGAGTTGGCGAAGGATATCAATGCTAAAAGTGTGGAGAGTGTCCGCATCTTCTTTCAAGCAAATAAAGAGTTGCGTGTTACAAAAACTGCCACCCGTGCAGATGAGAAGCTGGATTTGATTAGCTTGGATGAATATCTGAAGAAGCTTAATATGACTATTTCTCCTAATGATCCTGAAAAACCGGATGATGGCGGAGAAGAAGGCGGAGGAAATGAAGGTGGCGGTAGCGGAGAAGCACCGGATCCTGCCGCATAATGAATTGTCAATTAACGATTGATGGTTAGGGTGTTTATTTAGTGTTTAATAAAAAAGAAAAATGTCTATGAAAAAAACGTGGAGTATTATTTTGAAAGTGATTATTGCTGTTGCTGGTGCAATTGCCGGAGTGGTCGGTGTACAGGCAGCAAACTTGTAATTGATTATCTTATAAATAGGTATATTTATGAATGAATAACAGGCGGGAAAAATCCCGCCTGTTTGTGTTTTAGATATAATTAGAGAATTATACTTCCTCGCATACTCTCATTTCCATTCCTTTATACACTACTACAATCTTATGCAACTGTGTGGTGCCAATTGCATTTTTCACTGTATCAGTATCAGCATAACGGTTTGTTTGGGCGATACCTTCCAATCGTAATTCTTCCACACGATTCTCTGAATCTTTGTATTTGGCATATTTCAACTCGATTATGTAGCTGTGTTTCATGTCGGGATAAATATCCAATAATGGAGATAGGAAGATGTCGGCATATCCCTCTTGTGTGTCTGCCTCCGAAATGGGACGGTAGAATCGGTTTTGTGCAGTCATGGCTAATGTGAAACCATGCACGAAAAATTCTCCCTTTTGTTTGTCACGCTGGGAGGCATAACTCTTCAGGCAATCGGCTATATAATCAAAATATGCTTTCCATGTACCTCGATAAGCGAGTGAACTGGATAATTCATTTTTTTCATAATTACTGAAGCTTAAGTTGGCTTCATTGTAAGTGTTCAATAGATAGGTGTAAAGCTGTTCGCGGACTACTTGATTAGGAATGGTGAGTTTGCACTTTCCTTCATGTGTACCATTAATAGTAAGCATACCAAAATAATAGAGTAGGCTGATGAAGTTGTCTGGATCAATAATACTGGCGGCTGGAAATCCTTTCTTCACTTCTCCAGTGATGTAGCCTTGGCTTATTAAGGTCTGTATGATGGAAGCATCGTGCGCAAACTCCTTATCTTTACGGATGAGCATACGCAATTTCTCGTAGTCGATACGGATGTTGTCTTCTACCATGTCCTTCGGTACTTCACCGTATCGGATGTAGTTTTTGACGAAATAAAGCACCATGTTAGAATTGTACATAGTGGTTTGACCATAACATTCTTGTGCAAAGCAGTAATTATCATACCACGGTTTCATAATTTCTATCAATTCATCGATGGTATGGTTGAAATGCCCTGTATTAGAATAATAAGTTAACATTTCGCGAACTTCACTTTCTGTGAATCCCATCATTTCATTGAATTCTGATGAAAGGGAGTAATTAGTGCCGATATTGAAGCCGCTGGTCAAGTCATCCATTGTTACGGGACTGACACCTGTGATGAAACAACGTTTGATGCTGGAGTCGGTACCGGATTTTATTTTATTGAAGAAGGCACGTAAATAACCTTCTTTGTGTGTCTCATCAGTGTAACGGTTCATGCTGTCGACATCAGAGAGTATTGTATTGGTGAAATGGTCATATTCATCAATGAAGAGATAAATCTTTTGATTTACACGAGCGCATTCCGTAAACAGATATTCGAATTGGCTGACTGCCCCGTCTTTTTCGTTCATTTTTTCTTTGATTCCTTCGGGTAAATAGTCGGCATAAACATCGCAGAAATAGTCAAATACGATTTTGCAATGTTCGTCCAGACCTTTGCGGTAGCTGTGTAAATCTCCACTGATTCCTGAGAAATTTAATTTTATTACTAGATAGCTATTACGGTCTTTCGTAGGGTGCTTTCCGATATAAAGGTCGCCAAATAAAGCGTCAAACTTATCTTTGGTACGTATGTCATAATAATGTTGAAGCATATTCAAGGTCAGACTTTTTCCGAATCGACGCGGACGGATAAAAAAGAAGAAACGATCCGACTGCTCTATCAAAGGGATGAAAGAGGTTTTATCCACGTAATAATAATTGTCCAAACGGATGTCCTCGAAGTTCATCATACCATAAGGTAACAACTTCCTGTCTGATAATACATATTCCATAATTTATGCCTTTTATATGAATATACTTTGAATAAGTGTAGACAAAGATACTTCCTTTCCGCTACTTTCCCAAACAAACGTTCTTTCTTTTTGGTTTCGTGCTATTTGTTATGAGTGCCGCTCCATATTTTAACAAAATAGAAATTATAATCAAACTCGTTGGCTGAATAGCGGATTTTATCTACCTTTGTACCTTAATTAAATGCGTCATTTTAAGCAAGAAAAAACATGATTCGAAAAATAATAAAGGCTCTTTGGATATTTCTGGCAGTCATTGTGTTGGCTATTGTTGTCATCTTTGTCTCTATCTCAAAGGGTTGGATTGGTTATATGCCTCCTGTAGAGGAACTTGAAAATCCGAGTTATAAATTTGCAACGGAGATTTTCTCTGAAGATGAAAAAGTGCTTGGCACGTGGTCTTACAGTAAGGAAAATCGGGTATATACAGCTTACAAGGATTTGTCTCCCAGTATTATCAATGCTCTTATTGCGACGGAAGATGTCCGTTTTGTTAAACATTCTGGAATTGATGCCAAAGCATTGTTCCGTGCGTTTGTGAAACGTGGTTTGATGTTTCAGAAAAATGCAGGTGGAGGTAGTACTTTGTCGCAACAGCTTGCCAAACAGTTGTTTACAGAAAATGTGGCGAGAAACACGCTTCAACGTCTTTTCCAAAAACCGATTGAATGGGTGATTGCGGTGAAGCTTGAACGTTACTACACCAAAGAGGAAATCTTGAGTATGTATCTCAATAAGTTTGATTTTCTGAATAATGCGGTTGGTATTAAAACTGCTGCACATACATACTTCGCATGCGAACCGAAAGATTTGAAGATCGAAGAGGCAGCTACGTTGGTAGGGATGTGCAAGAATCCTTCACTTTATAATCCGGTCCGTTTCAACGAACGTTCCCGTGGCCGTCGTAATGTAGTGCTTGAGCAGATGCGTAAAGCTGGTTATATCACAGATGCAGAATGTGATTCTTTGCAGGCTCTTCCGTTGAAACTAAAATATAACCGCGTTGACCACAAAGAGGGATTGGCTACTTATTTCCGCGAATATCTCCGTGGTGTGATGACAGCACCGAAACCGGTAAAAAGTGATTATCGTGGTTGGCAAATGCAGAAATTCTACGAAGATTCTATCGCGTGGGAAACTAACCCGTTGTATGGTTGGTGTGCAAAAAATAAAAAGAAAGACGGTACGAATTATAACATCTATACAGATGGATTGAAGATTTATACGACGATCAATTCACGTATGCAGCAATATGCAGAGGATGCAGTAAAAGAGCATTTAGGTGATTATTTGCAACCTGTGTTTTTCAAAGAAAAAGAGGGAAGCAAAAATGCTCCATACGCAAGATCACTGCCGGAAAAACGAGTGGAGGAGTTGCTGACAAAAGCTATGAAGCAGACGGATCGTTATCGTCTTATGAAAGAGGCGGGAGCTTCGGAACAGCAGATTCGTAAAGCGTTCGATACCCCGGAAGAAATGACTGTCTTTTCCTGGAAGGGAGATAAAGATACAATTATGACACCGATGGATTCCATCCGTTACTACAAATCTTTCCTGCGAACAGGATTCATGTCGATGGATCCGGTAAGCGGGCATGTGAAGGCTTATGTAGGCGGACCGAATTATGTATATTTCCAGTATGATATGGCAATGGTGGGACGTCGTCAGGTGGGATCTACTATCAAACCGTATTTGTATACATTAGCAATGGAAAATGGCTTTTCTCCTTGTGATCAGACACGCCACGTAGAGCAAACGTTGATTGATGAGAACGGAACTCCTTGGACGCCTCGTAATGCAAATAATAAACGTTATGGGGAAATGGTGACTCTGAAGTGGGGATTGGCTAATTCTGATAACTGGATTTCTGCTTATTTGATGGGCAAACTGAATCCGTATAATCTTGTACGTTTGATCCATAGTTTTGGGGTTCGTAATAAAGCAATCGACCCGGTGGTTTCGCTTTGTCTGGGACCTTGTGAAATTTCTGTGGGTGAGATGGTAAGTGCATATACAGCTTTTGCCAATAAAGGAATTCGTGTAGCTCCATTGTTTGTTACACGCATTGAAGATAGTGATGGTAATGTGCTTTCTACCTTTGCACCGCAAATGGAGGAGGTGATAAGTATTTCAAGTGCATATAAAATGCTGGTTATGTTGCGCGCTGTTATTAATGAAGGAACAGGTGGGCGTGTTCGTCGTTATGGAATTACCGCCGATATGGGTGGGAAAACAGGTACGACCAATGATAACTCTGATGCCTGGTTTATGGGATTCACTCCTTCATTGGTATCCGGTTGTTGGGTAGGAGGTGATGAACGTGACATTCACTTTGGTAGAATGACTTATGGTCAGGGAGCTGCCGCTGCTTTGCCTATTTGGGCATTGTATATGAAGAAAGTGTATGATGACCCGACTTTGGGATATGACCAGCAGGAGAAATTTAAACTCCCTGAAGGATTTGATCCGTGTGCCGGTTCGGAAACTCCGGACGGAGAGGTGATAGAAGAGGGGGGATTGGACGATCTTTTTAACTAAGTCTGAAATAAGTATTAACCCGTAGCGTTTGGGGCACTGAACTGTAGGTGTAATATCTCTAATATCTAATGTTTAATACTTAAATACTTATTTTTTAATGCATAGGTATATTGTTTGCATAGGGAGTAATTACAACAGGAAAGAGAATTTGACTTTTGCCAGACAGGAACTGACTGAATCGTTCTCTTCTATATGTTTTGCGCCCGAATTGGAAACTGAACCTTTATTTTTTAAGAATCCGGCCTTGTTTTCCAACCAAGTGGTTATGTTCTTTTCCGATAAAGATGAAGAGGTAGTGAGGAAAATGCTGAAAGATATAGAGCAAAGGTCCGGACGTCGTCCGGAAGATAAAAAAGAGGAGAAAGTTTGTCTGGACATTGACATGCTTTTATATGATAACAAAATAGTAAAACCGGAAGATTGGCAAAGGGGATATATACAACAGTCATTATCTGCCTTCCATTCTTCATTATTTATTAAGTAGATGAAATTTCTTGGAATTATACCTGCCCGCTATGCATCCACTCGTTTTCCTGCAAAACCGTTGGCTATGTTGGGTGGAAAAACTGTTATACAACGTGTGTATGAACAAGTGGCTGGCGTTTTGGATGATGCTTATGTAGCCACGGACGATGAGCGTATTGAAGCTGCTGTCAAGGCGTTCGGAGGTAAGGTTGTGATGACTTCTGTTCATCACAAAAGCGGTACAGATCGCTGTTATGAAGCTTGTACAAAGATTGGAGGTGACTTTGATGTCGTGGTTAATATACAAGGAGATGAACCTTTTATTCAGCCTTCACAATTGGATGCGGTAAAGGCTTGTTTCGAAGATGTAACCACGCAGATTGCCACGCTGGTGAAACCTTTTACTGCAGATGAACCGTTTGCTGTACTGGAAAACGTAAATTCACCGAAAGTGGTAGTCAATAAGAACTGGAACGCGCTTTATTTTAGCCGATCCATTATTCCTTATCAGCGTAATGCCGAGAAACAGGACTGGCTGAAGGGACATACCTACTACAAGCATATCGGACTGTATGCCTATCGTACAGATGTGCTGAAGGAGATAACCATGCTTCCGCAGTCTTCTCTGGAACTGGCTGAATCTTTGGAGCAGCTCCGTTGGCTGGAGAACGGATATAAGATAAAGGTAGGCATTAGTGAAGTAGAAACTATCGGAATCGATACCCCGCAAGATTTGGAACGGGCAGAAGAGTTTTTGAAGAATAGAATCTAATCGTATGGATCGTAAAATACAACCTGAAATACAAACCCTGAAAAATTTTCGTATACTTCCTCCCGTCCGAATGACATTGCCAAATGGTATTCCATTGACTGTTATTAATGCGGGTGAACAGGAAGTAGTACGCATAGATGTGCTTTTCGCTGGAGCCCGTTGGCAGCAGTCGCAGAAACTGCAAGCCTTGTTTACAAACCGGATGTTGCGCGAAGGTACGACAAAATATACGGCTGCCACCATTGCCGAGAAACTGGATTACTACGGTTCGTGGCTCGAACTGTCCAGCTCGTCGGAGTATGCATACATCACTGTTTATTCGTTGAATAAGTATTTGGCGAAAACATTGGAGGTGGTAGAATCCATGATTAAAGAACCGCTTTTCCCGGAGAAAGAATTGCATACTATCCTCGATACCAATATCCAACAATATCTGGTCAATACTTCCAAAGTTGATTTCCTGGCACATCGCAGTCTGTTGAAGTCGCTTTATGGCGAACAGCATCCATGTGGTAAAATAGTGGTGGAGGAAGATTATCATGCCATCACTCCGGAAGTGCTTCGTGAATTTTATGAACGGTATTACCATTCGGGCAATTGCTCTATATTCTTGTCCGGCAAGGTGACGGAGGATATTATCAGCCGGGTGACGGATACATTCGGCACTTCTTTTGGTCAACATCAACAGCCGGCATCGAAATTAAGCTTTCCTTTTACTGCCGTTCCCGAAAAGAGAATTTTTATAGAACGTGAGGATGCCATGCAGAGTGCTGTAAAGATGGGATATACAACCATCACTCGTAACCATCCTGATTATCTGAAACTCCGGGTATTGATGACTTTATTCGGAGGCTATTTCGGCAGTCGTCTGATGTCTAATATCCGTGAAGAAAAGGGGTATACTTATGGCATTTCAGCAGGAATCATGTTTTATCCGGATAGCGGATTGCTGGCTATCTCGACAGAAACGGATAATGAATATGTGGAACCGTTGATACAGGAAGTATATCATGAAATTGACCGTCTGCATCAGGAACCTGTGTCGATGGAAGAACTGACTATCGTACGCAACTATATGTTGGGCGAAATGTGCCGTAGTTATGAGTCTCCTTTCTCACTTTCGGATGCATGGATCTTTATTGCTACTTCCGGTCTGGATGATGACTACTTTTCACGTTCTCTGCTGGCTGTAAACGAGGTTACTCCTGCAGAAATACAAGATTTGGCACAGCGCTATTTGTGCAAAGAGACATTAAAAGAGGTCATTGCAGGTAAAAAGTTGTCATAAATTGCTTTCCGAAAGTGGGCTGTTTGGGATAGAAATTGTATCTTTGTCCAAATTGTAATTCTAAAATGAGTAACGACTAAAACCAATGAGGAAATATCTATATACTACACTTTTATTGGCTCTCCTCGCACAAGAGGGAGTAATGGCACAAGAAAATGAAGGAAAAAAAGGCGGATTTTTCGGAAAAATTAAAGATACATTCTCCACTGAAATAAAGATTGGCAACTATACTTTTAAGGATGGCAGTGTCTATACGGGAGAAATGAAAGGGCGAAAACCGAACGGAAAAGGAAAAACGGTTTTTAAAAACGGTGATGTCTTTGAAGGTGAATATGTGAAAGGGAAACGTGAAGGATATGGAATTTATATGTTCCCTGACGGAGAAAAGTACGAAGGACAGTGGTTCCAGGACCAGCAGCACGGAAAAGGTATCTATTATTTTATGAATAACAACCGTTACGACGGTATGTGGTATCAGGATTATCAGCATGGTGAAGGAACTATGTATTATCATAACGGTGATTTGTATGTAGGTCATTGGGTGAATGATAAACGTGAAGGCGAAGGTACATATACTTGGGCAAACGGTGCCAAATATACCGGTCACTGGAAAAATGATAAGAAGAACGGTAAAGGTACCATGAACTGGGATGACGGCTCTAAATACGATGGAGACTGGAAGGATGATGTTCGTCACGGAAAAGGGGTCTTTGAATATACCAATGGAGATAAATATGATGGTGACTGGGCGGATGATATTCAACATGGAAAAGGTACTTATTACTTTCACACGGGCGACCGTTATGAGGGCTCGTATCTCTTAGGTGAGCGAACCGGTCCAGGAGTTTATTACCATGCTAACGGTGATAAATATGTAGGTAATTTCAAGAACGGCATGCAAGACGGAAAAGGTACTTTTACCTGGGCGAATGGTGCTGTGTATGAAGGAAGCTGGAAAAATAATAAACGTGATGGTAAAGGAGTTTATAAATGGAGCAATGGCGATGTTTATGACGGTGACTGGAAAGATAACCGTCCCAATGGACAAGGCACTCTGAAAACTGTTGCTGGTATGCAATATAAAGGTGGGTTCGTTGATGGATTGGAAGAGGGTCAAGGCGTACAAATCGACAAAGATGGTAATCGCTTCGATGGCTTTTTCAAACAAGGAAAGAAGGATGGCCCTTTTGTCGAAACAGATAAAGATGGAAAAGTGATTAAAAAAGGAACCTATAAATTCGGAAGACTCCAATAAAATGATGAATGATGAATGAAAAATTGGTTGCTTACTATCACCAATTCAAATTCTTAGTATGTTGAGACAAATAAGAAAGCCGGCTAAACTTGAAATTAGCCGGCTTTCTTATTCTTCATTCTTCATTTATCATTCTTCATTTAAATGATATATTGTGAACTGATAGATTCGTTATTCATTACTCGTTTGATTGTTTCAGCAAACATGTCGGCAATGCTTAACTGTTTCACTTTCGGGCATTTCTTAGCATAAGGGATGCTGTCAGTAAATACCATTTCTGTCAGGGCAGACTCTTGCACACGGAAAGAAGCCGGATCAGACATTACGCAATGACTGGCGATAGCGCGTACAGATTGGGCACCGGCTTCCAACATGATGTTGGCTGCTTTGGTGATTGTTCCTGCTGTGTCTACGATATCATCAATCAAGACAACGTTTTTACCTTCCACGTCACCGATGATTTGCATAGATGCTACTTCATTGGCTTTTTCACGTGATTTGTTGCAGAGTACCAATGGTACGCCGAGGTATTTGGAGAAAGTGCTGGCACGTTTTGAACCTCCTACGTCCGGTGTAGCAATAACCAGATTTTCCAATTGCAATGACTGGATGTAAGGGAGGAATACAGCTGATGCGTACAAGTGATCTACCGGGATATTGAAGAATCCCTGGATCTGGTCAGCATGCAAATCCATCGTAATCAGTCGGTCGATACCTGCAACAGACAGCAGATCAGCTACCAACTTAGCCCCGATAGATACACGAGGTTTGTCTTTTCTATCCTGACGAGCCCATCCGAAATAGGGGATTACAGCTACAACGCTCTTTGCTGATGCACGTTTAGCAGCATCAATCATCAGGAGAAGTTCCATTAAGTTGTCTGAGTTAGGGAAAGTGGATTGAACCAGGAATACATGTGCGCCACGAATTGACTCCTCGTATGAAACCGCAAATTCGCCATCGGCAAAATGGGTAATGTTCATATTTCCCAGAGGACAATCCAGGCTCGCGCAGATTTTTTCTGCAAGATATCTCGAGTTCGTTCCCGAGAATACCATAAAGGGTGCTTTTTCGCTCATTTTGTAATAGATGTTACCTATTTGTTAATTTGCCTGCAAAGGTAGGAATTTCTCTTATTATTTAGAAGGACTTATTGTATAAAAAATATTTTTCTCTCCAACTTATCGGAAATATTTGTAGATTTGCAATAAATAATGGGGAATATCCATTATCCGTCGTTAATTATCCGATAATAAAATGAGTTCACGCTTTCCTCTATATATAATAGGTGTAGTGTTATTCGCCTCTTTTTTCTCGTGCACTGATATGGTGCCGACCAAAGAGGTACGTCTGATTGATTCACTGAACGGGAAAGCGTATGCTTTTCGTTACCGGAATCTCGATTCTTCTTATAGATATGCCGAGCAGGCTTATCGTAAGGTAAACTTATATAAATCGGGGAAAGCCGAGGCATCCAACAATCTGGGATTCTGGGCTTACATGAACATGGATTTTGACCGTGCCGAAGCCTTGCACAAAGAGGTGTACAAACTGACCAAGAACGAACTCGAACTACTGATTGCCGACATCGGACTGATGAAAATCTGTCAGCGGACGGCCATGAACAAGGAGTTTTATGATTACCGGAACAGTGCACTGAAACGCATGAAGCGTATTCGTGAAGAAAGCGACTTGTTTGCCGACCGCCACGAGAAGCTCCGGCTGGATTATGCTTTCACGGAGTTTTTCATCGTTTCTTCTATTTATTACTATTATCTTCAGCAACGTCAGGAAGCAATCGCCTCGCTTAATCAGATACCAGAAGATGAAGCATTGGCGGATACGAACCAATTGCTTTATTATCATTATCTCAAAGGTTCTGCTTCTTTGGTGGAAGCCGGTAAACCGGAAGACAGGAAGCTCCGCGAGTTCGAACACCTTTATTACACTTGGCGGACGGCAGTTCAGAGCAATCATCCCTATTTTGAAGGAAATGGCTTGCAAGGGCTTGCCAACCTGATGATTGCTCCCAATGACTTCGATTTATTTCAGGCAAGACGGGGACATGCGTTAGACCAGTTCGGCTTTTCGGTAGATTCGCTTTTACCTTTGCGTCTGGCACAGCTTGCACTCGAAAAGTTCCGTGAATATAATGATTTATATCAGATTGCCGGGGCGTATGTCTCTATCGGCAAATACCTGAATACGCACGGGCGATATTCGGAAGCGTTGGATACGCTTACGAAAGCATTGGACTGTGTGAATCGTCATCATATGCTCTATTATCACCATGAGGCGGATACACTGGATAAGCTATATACGTTTGCCGAAGGAGATACGACCTATACGGGAGTGCCGTGGATTACGCAGGAGAATGTAAAGACTGTACCCGAATGGATTTCGAGAATCCGGGAACAATTGAGCGTTTCGTATGCGGGATTGGGAATGAAATATGCCTCTGATTACAACCGGAATATTTATCTGGATATTCTGAACTTTACCCGTCAGGACAAGGAACTGGAGAGCCGTTATGTTTCATTGGAAGCTGGTTCGAGGCAGATGACACTTGTGCTTTCTTTAGTGATTGTCGGATTGGTGCTGGTAGTGATTCTTTGGTGGTTTTTCAACAGGAGTTCCAAGATAAGGAATCAGATTGATGTGGAACGTCTGCAACAGATTTTGGGGCTTTGCCGGGATATTACTTCTTCTATTCCAATGAATGTTCCGTTGATTCAGGAAGGAATAGACAATCTGTTTGGTAAGGGTAGGATGAGACTGGATATTCCCGAAGAGGGGAAAGCGGCGCTTGTCCCCGCACATCGGTTGAACCGTGATGAAAAGGCTTTGGTGCATGTGCTTGAACCTTATATTATCTGGGCGGCGGACAATGAACAGATGGTGGAAGCATTGAGCGACGAACGGATGCAGTTGGAAAAACAACGGTATATCTATGAGCAGCATATTGCGGGAAATAAGCGTCAGAATCTGATAAAAAAGGCTTGTATGGCTATTGTGAATGGTATTAATCCTTATATCGACCGTATTCTGAATGAGGTGCACAAGCTTACGGAGAAGGGATATATTGATGATGAAAAGATAAAGAAGGAGAAGTATCAATACATTGATGAATTGGTAACTACTATTAATGAGTATAACGATATTCTGGCTCTGTGGATCAAAATGAAGCAAGGATCGTTGAGCCTGAATATCGAAACGTTCAGTCTTGACGAATTGTTTGAACTGTTGGGAAAAGGACGGCGTGCCTTTGAGATGAAAAAACAGACGTTGGAGATTGAACCGACTACTGTTATGGTGAAGGCAGACCGGGCGCTGACTCTGTTTATGATAAATACGTTGGCGGAGAATGCCCGTAAATATACTCCGGAAGGAGGAACTGTCAAGGTCTACGCACGTACTACGGATACGTATGTGGAGATTTCTGTGGAAGATGACGGACGTGGTATTTCGGAGGAAGATGTGGCGCGTATTATTGGTGAGAAAGTATATGATTCGCGGGTGATCGGAATTAAGAATGCGGAGAATCCTGATGAATTGAAAGAAAATAAAGGCAGTGGTTTCGGACTGATGAACTGTAAGGGAATCATTGAGAAATATAAGAAAACGAATGAACTCTTCCGGGTATGTACCTTCGATGTGGAGAGTGAATTGGGAAAGGGAAGCCGTTTTTATTTCCGTTTGCCTTTGGGAGTGCGTAAGGTAATTGGCGTATTGCTTTGCCTGTTGCTTCCTATGGGAATGGTGTCTTGCCTGCATGACCCGATTCCGCCTATGTCGCAGGAGAGAGATTCGATAGTGGTAGTTACTGATTCTGCTTATGAGGACTTGCTGGATGCTGCGTCGGACTATGCCAATGCTGCATATTTTGCCAATGTGGATGAAAATTACGAGCTTGCCTTGCAGTATGTGGACTCTGCCATGTCGTTGCTGAACGAGCATTATGAAAAGTATGCGCGTCCGGAAGGTCCGCATCGTTATATGAAACTTGTAGGTACGGGAATACCTGCTGAAGTCAGTTGGTGGAATGAATTATTTGATTCGGATTATCATGTGATTCTGGATATAAGAAATGAAGCGGCGGTCGCTTTTCTGGCTTTGAAGCAACTGGATGGGTACAGTTATAATAATTCGGCTTTTACGGATTTGTACAAGTTGCAGGGGGAAGACCAGACATTGGAAGCATATTGCAGGCAGTTGGAGCGTTCGAATACTAATAAGACGGTAGGGATTATCTTATGCTTTGTCTTGTTGGTTGTTTCTTTGGTTGGTTATTATTTTCTGTATATGCGGAAGCTGTTACAGAATCGGCTGAACCTCGAACAGGTGCTTGAAATAAATCAGAAAGTATTTGCGGCATCTATAGTCAGACTGCAGGAGCAGGAGGATGCGGAAGCACTTCAACGCGAGGAAAGTACGCTCAAAGAAATACCACAGCGTATTGTGAATGAAGCATTCGGCTCGGTGAATGAATTATTGACGATTGACCGGATGGGCATCGCAGTGTATAATGAAACGACGCATCGGCTGGAGTATGCTTCGCGTCCCGGACAGGAGATGCCGGAAATGGTGCAGCAGTGTTTTGACTCCGGCGAGTATCTTGCAGAACAACATCTGTTGGCTATTCCGTTGAAAGTGGAAGCGGGGGGAGAACATCAATGTGTCGGTGTGTTATATCTTGAGCGTAGGGAAGGTTCGGAGCAGGAAACGGATCGTTTGCTCTTTGAACTGGTGGCTCGGTATGTGGCTATTGTGGTATTTAATGCGGTAGTGAAACTGGCTACGAAATACCGGGATATTGAGTCGGCGCACGAAGAAACGCGTCGGGCTTCCTGGGAGGACAGTATGTTGCATGTACAGAATATGGTGCTTGACAACTGCCTGTCTACGATTAAACATGAAACGATTTATTATCCGAATAAAATCAAGCAGATTGTAGGACGGCTGAATACGCTGAGTCTTTCGGAAAAGGAAGAGCGCGAAGCGGTGGAGACTATGACGGAATTGATTGAATATTATAAGGGTATCTTTACTATCTTGAGTTCGTGTGCTTCCCGTCAGTTGGAAGAGGTTACTTTCCGGCGGACGGTGATTCCGGTGCAGGAACTTTTTGATGCTGCCGGAAAATATTTCAAGAAGATGATGAAGAACCGGACGGAGAGGATAGAACTGGAGATGGAGCCAATGGAGGCAAGAGTAATAGGAGACGTGAACCAGTTGCGCTTTCTGTTGGAAAATCTGATTGACGAAGCATTGACGTTTCGTGAAGATGGTGTGCTTCGTTTGCAGGTTCGTAAGGATGATGGATATATTCGTTTCCTCTTTACGGATACGAGACGTGAAAAGAGTGTGGAGGAACTGAACCAGTTGTTCTACCCGAATTTGGCACGTATGACTTCCGGTGAAAAAGGGGAGTTGCGGGGTACGGAATATTTGGTGTGCAAGCAGATAATCCGTGACCATGACGAATTTGCGGGACGCAGGGGATGCCGTATTAATGCCGAACCTGCTGCGGATGGAGGATTTACGGTCTATTTCACGGTTCCGCGCAGATAAAAAAGAAAACACATAAAAGTTATTAGATAAGGAAATGGAAGAACAGAAGTTTAAAGTTATTATCGTAGAGGATGTAAAACTGGAGTTAAAAGGTACGGAGGAGATATTCCGTCACGAAATACCGAATGCGGAAGTGATCGGTACTGCCATGACCGAAAGCGAATTCTGGCCGTTGATGGAAGCGCAACTCCCTGATTTGGTATTACTGGATTTGGGATTGGGTGGGTCTACTACTATCGGAGTGGATATTTGCCGGAATATATTCAAACGCTATAAAGATGTCCACGTACTGATTTTCACAGGTGAGATTCTGAATGAAAAGCTGTGGGTGGATGTACTGAATGCCGGAGCTGACGGAATTATCCTAAAGACGGGAGAATTGCTGACCAAGACGGATGTACAGGCTGTTATGGATGGTAAGAAGCTGGTATTTAACTATCCGATTCTGGAAAAGATTGTAGAGCGCTTCAAGAGGTCTGTTGCCAATGATGCGAAACGTCAGGAAGCGGTAATCAGTTATGATATTGATGAATATGACGAGCGTTTTCTCCGCCATTTGGCTTTGGGGTATACGAAGGAGATGATTGCGAACCTGAAAGGTATGCCTTTCGGCGTGAAATCATTGGAGAAACGACAGAATGATCTTATCGGACGCCTTTTCCCGAATGGAGAGCGGGTGGGAGTGAATGCTACCCGGTTGGCTGTCCGTGCATTGGAATTACGTATTATTGATTTGGATAATTTGGAGCCTGACGAAGAATAACTAAAAAAAGCTGACGAAGAATAAACCTTAAAAGCGATGAAGACAAAATGGCGTATGCCCCATCCTGCTACGATGTTCATGCTACTGACAATGGCAGTAGTCTTTCTGTCATGGATATGTGACATTTATGGACTGAAAGTGACATTGCCACAGACTGGCGAGGATATTCGTGTGCAAAGCCTGTTGAGTCCGGAAGGAATCCGTTGGTGGTTGAGGAACGCTATCAAGAACTTTACAGGGTTTGCTCCGTTGGGCATGGTGATTATTGCCATGTTCGGACTGGGGGTTGCCCAACATTCAGGCTTTATTGATGCGTGCATCCGTATGGGGGTGGGGAACCGGAAGGAGAAGAGGAAAATTATTTTGTGGGTGATTATTCTCGGATTGCTGTCGAATGCTATTGGTGACGGTGGATATATTATCTTGTTGCCTATTGCCGCCATGCTGTTTCAATGGGTGGGACTTCATCCGATTGCGGGGATTGTGACGGCTTATGTCTCCGTTGCCTGCGGATATAGTGCCAATATTGTGTTGAGTACAATGGATCCGTTGCTGGCTCATACCACGCAGGAAGCTGCATTGGCTCAAACAGGCTATCAGGGGAATACGGAACCTCTTTGCAATTACTTCTTTATGAGTGCTTCTACGGTAGTTATTACTGCCATTGTTTATTGGGTGACTCAAAAATGGCTTCTTCCCAGATTGGGTAAATACGAAGGAAGTGTAAAGGTGGAAGCCTATCGTCCCCTGTCCCGCAAAGAGAGACGGGCGATTATGATTTCCATTATGGTGGCGGCTGTCTATGTAGTTCTTGTTTTATGGCTTACTTTTTCCTCTTATGGAATTTTGCGCGGTGTGAATGGTGGCTTGATGCATTCACCGTTCATTGCCGGTATTTTGTTTCTTCTTTCTTTGGGAGCAGGTATCACGGGCATGGCGTATGGTTTTAGTTCCGGTCGCTATCGCACGGATAATGATGTGATTGAAGGACTGACGCAGCCAATGAAACTTCTTGGCGTTTATTTCGTGATTGCTTTCTTTGCTGCTCAAATGTTTGCTTGTTTCGAATATTCGCATTTGGACAAATGTCTTGCCATTATGGGTGCCGAACTGGTTTCTTCCTTCGAGCCGGCTCCATTGGCGGCTTTGGTCTTGTTTATCCTGTTTACGGCATTTATCAATCTGATTATGGTATCTGCCACTTCCAAATGGGCTTTCATGTCTTTTATCTTTATTCCGATGTTTGCGCAGATGGGTATTTCTCCCGACGTGGCGCAATGTGCTTTCCGTATCGGAGACAGTTCGACAAATGCCATTACGCCTTTCTTATTTTATATGCCTTTGGTTCTGACTTATATGCGTCAGTATGATAAGCAGATCACTTATGGTACATTACTTAAATATACCTGGAGATATTCATTGGCTATCTTATTTGCCTGGACATTGCTGTTTATCGTTTGGTATTTGCTGAAAATACCGGTAGGCTTGTAATGATAGATGGATAACAGGACTTCTGTTTCATCAACCGGAGTTTTGTTTTTCTGAATTAATTATTATCTCTATCCGTTGCCATTGAAGCAATTGGCTCTGAATACGAATTTGGAACAAAATCCGGTATGGACTAAGTAATTTTGAGTGAATAATATATACAAGACCTGTAATATTTTAGTATATTGCAGGTCTTTAAAATTTAACGTGTAAAATGAAGAATAGATTCTCTGTAAAATACACTCTTCTTTGCGGAACGGCTTGTTGTTTCTCTTCTATGATGCGGGCACAACAGGATGTATCCCGAATGAATGTTCTTTTCATAATGGCGGACGATATGCGCCCCGAGTTAGGCTGTTATGGAGTAAAGGAAGTGAAGACACCTAATATGGATCGTTTGGCTGCAAGCGGTGTCTTGTTTCAGAATGCTTATTGCAATATACCGGTGAGCGGAGCGTCCCGTGCCAGTTTATTGACAGGTGTATATCCCCGGTATCCGAACCGTTTTATCAGTTTTTCTGCTTATGCCAGCAAAGATTGTCCCGGGGCAATACCTATTTCAGGATGGTTTACACAGAATGGCTATCATACAGTTTCGGATGGAAAAGTGTTTCATCATATGAGTGACCATGCTGATTCATGGAGTGAACCGCCCTATAGGAATCATCCGGATGGATATGATGTCTACTGGGCAGAATATAACAAATGGGAACTTTGGATGAATTCGGAATCGGGGAAGACGATTAATCCGAAAACAATGCGGGGACCTTTCTGTGAGTCTGCCGATGTGCCTGATACTGCCTATGATGATGGTAAACTGGCGAACCGGGCTATTAGTGATTTAAAGAGAATGAAAGAGATAGGTAAACCTTTCCTCCTGGCTTGCGGCTTTTGGAAACCCCATTTACCGTTTAATGCTCCGAAGAAGTATTGGGATTTATACAAACGTGACGAAATTCCCATGGCTACCAATCGTTTCAGACCTGAAGGATTGCCGGAACAAGTTCGTAATTCGTCAGAGATTTACGCTTATGCACGGGTTACGGATACGAGTGATATTGATTTTCAGAGGGAAGTAAAGCATGGATATTATGCTTGTTTGAGCTATGTGGATGCGCAAATAGGAAAGGTATTGGATGCGTTGGACGAATTGGGGTTATCGGAGAATACGATTGTTGTTCTGCTGGGAGATCATGGGTGGAATTTGGGCGAACATGATTTTATAGGAAAGCATAATCTGATGGACACTTCTACTCATGTACCGTTAATTATCCGTGTACCGGGAATGAAAAAGGGAGAAACCAAATCTATGGTGGAGTTTGTTGATTTATATCCTACTTTATGCGAACTTTGCAAACTTCCTGTGCCTGATGAGCAATTGAGCGGACAAAGCTTTGCCGGAGTTTTCAAGAATTTGAAGGCTAAGACTAAAGAGGAAGTTTATATTCAATGGGAAGGGGGAGATAATGCTGTTGACCGGCGTTATAGCTATGCTGAATGGATGAAAGGTGACGTGAAGAAAGCAGGCATGCTGTTTGACCACCGGATTGATAAAAAGGAAAATAAGAATCGGGTAAATGAGAAAAAATATAAAGAAAAAGTTGAATCATTATCTTCTTTTATCAAAGTAAAGAAAACATCATTAAAGAAATAGTATGAGAACATGTTTTTTACATTCCAGCCGTTTGTTGGCGGTTGTTTTATTTGTGATTTATAGTCTGTCTACATTTGCGCAGCGACAGGACATTTTATTAAATCAAAGTGGTCTCTAGCAATAAGAAACAGCCTTTGAGTGATAGTTTCCGTTGTAGGTTATAATAATTTGTAAGTACAAAAAAGAGGTTGACTATTTAAAATAATCAACCTCTTTAAGTGATTCCGAAGCGATTCGAACGCTTGACCCACGCCTTAGAAGGGCGTTGCTCTATCCAGCTGAGCTACGGAACCAGCCTTAATTGCGGTGCAAAGGTACGCTTTTTTACGAATATTGCAAATTTTTGTATCACCTTTTTTCGTTACCTATGTATAAAAGGCTCATTTGCTACATAAAAAGTAATGATTAGTTACCTTTACAAATAAGATACACGGTATTTATATACAGATGTATTAAAACATTTTGCAAATTATCAATGTTACTAATTATAAAAAGTAAAAATATGGAGGAATATTCAAGTAGGAAAAGTAACATTGACCCGAAAAAGAATGAAAGAGTAATAACAACTAAATTTTAAAGAGATGGAATGGGAAAATCAGTTGATACAGGAATTGCAATGGTCAAATAAAATCAGCAATAAGGCGAGTAAGGAATTGGTAGCCCAGGAGATTGCCGGACTGGCCAAAGACGGTGATGTCATAGGAGCAGGCTCCGGCTCTACCGTTTATCTCACTTTGTTTGCATTAGCTCAACGAGTTAAACAAGAATCTTTGCATATAGAAATCATTCCGGCATCTGCCGAAATTTCGATGACATGTATACAGCTTGGCCTGCCGCAAACTACTCTGTGGAATAAGCGTCCGGATTGGACATTCGACGGTGCAGACGAAGTGGATCCGCATAATAACCTCATCAAAGGACGTGGTGGAGCCATGTTTAAGGAGAAACTTCTCATTAAAAGCAGTGGTAAGACTTACATCATTGTCGATGAGAGCAAGCTTGTCAGCAAACTGGGGAGCAAATACCCCATACCGGTGGAAGTGTTTCCACATGCTCTCTCCCATGTGGAAAACGAGATACGCTTATTGGGAGCTTCAAAAATCAGCCTACGTCTTGCAGAAGGAAAAGACGGTCCGGTATTTACCGAAAGCGGTAATTTCATTCTTGACATTCATCTCAGCAACATTGTTCCTGATTTGGAACAGAAACTGAAAGCCATTACCGGGGTTATCGAAAGCGGGCTGTTCATTGGTTATGACATTACAGTCCTAATGGCAAACCGCTGATGTACCAAAGTACAAATAAGGCAGTCCATGCCAATAGAATGACTAAAGAATATCTCCAAGTATACTTCAGTAGTGAACCATAAGTGGATTGCCTATCATATTGCTGCATATAGGTCAAGACAAGTGGCATGTAGAACATAAAAGGTGTTATGGCATTTGTTGCACTGTCACCTATACGGAACGCACATTGGGTCATATCCGGCGAAATGCCCATACTTGCCAATACCGGAACAAAAATGAAAGACATAAAAGCCCATTTAGCTGTGGCAGATACCATAAAGAGATTGACCAGTGCCGTAAAAAGAATGAAGAGAATCAATATCCATAAACTACTCAAAGAGGCGGAGGACAGCAGATTAGCGCCTAAAATGGCAATGCACTTGTCCAAGTGGGAATATTCAAAACAAGCAAACATCTGTGAGGCAAAGAAAGCTATCACAAAATAAACGCCCAGCAGTTTCATCGGCTGCGTAAGTCCTTCTATCACATCACCGTCCGTACGGTATCGGCCGGAGGCAAAACCATAGACCATCCCCATCAAACCTATTCCAAACGAAAGCAAAAACAGAATACCAACTATAAACGGAGAACGAATCAACCCACCATTGACACTCCGCAATATCCCCCATGAAGAGAATGTAGCCCACAGAATAATGGCAATATACAGCAAGCCTGCAAATACAGCTCCCAACATAGCTCTCCGTTCCTTGCGGGACAGTTGTTTGTAGCCATTAAAATGAATATCCCCTGCATACATTCCCAAGTGCGGCAACAAGCTCCTGCGGGTAATATGATTAATGATGAATGCAAGCAGGAACGTGGAAACAAAGAGAAAATAATAATTGCACAGCGGTCCAGTCTGCCCCGGAGCAATATTCATCCTATCAGCCGCTTCTTGCGTTACAGAGGCAATCATGGGGTCTAATGTACTCAAAAACACATTAGCGCTATAGCCACAAGAGACTGAAACATAAGCTGTAATTATACCTCCAATGGGGTGCAGACCGACGGACTGGAACAAAGTTGCAGCTATCGGCAACAGAATGATATATCCTGCATCTCCCACTATATTGGACAACAGTCCTAAGACAATAACCAGCAGAATAATGCGCCAAGGATCACGTGGACGTCGTACCCCCCTGCGAATACATGCATCGATGAAACCCGAATGCTGTGCCACCCCTATTCCGAACATAGCCACAATCACCAGCCCTAACGGAGCGAATCCCGTAAAATTGGTTATGACATGGCGCAGCAGCCAGCGTATGCCCTCCGGACTCAGCAGGCTCTGCACCCGTATTACTTCTCCAGTCTGCGGTTGCAGCACGCTCAGGCCATAGACATCGAATATCCATGAAAGGAGGATGACTGCCAGCGTCAGCAGGAAGAACATCGTAGCGGGATGTGGCATTCGGAGTTTACTCATCGTCGGCTTCCAGATTGTCTATATTCAGGATTCGAAGTTCCAATGCACGCACCACCAGACGAGTGGCATTCACCCCCACCCGTTCACTAGGCGGGAAAAGACGGCCGACCAAGTCATTCTGCCGTTTCTCCAGCGACTTGACTCCAAAAGGCATTCCCCTAAGATTGGCAATCATTTCTTTGGTATAGCCCAGTGCCAAATGACGGAGGAAACGCTCGTCATACTCATCAATATCATAGCTTATGATTGCTTCCTGACGTTTTGCATCATTTAGGACAGATTTCTTGAAGCGTTCCACTATCTTCTCCAGTATCGGATAGTTAAAGACCAGCTTCTTGCCGTCCATCACTGCCTGCACATCGGTTTTGGTCAGCAACTCTCCGGTTTTCAGGATAATGCCGTCGGCACCGGCTTCAAGTACGTCCACCCATAACTTCTCATTCAATATTTCTCCCGTGAATATCAGCACATGTACTCCCGGATAACGCTTGAAGATATTCCGGCAGATGTCCACCCCGATTGTGGTCGAACCTCCCAGTCCCAAGTCCAGCAGAACAAGATCCGGCACGCCGGCTTCAATCAATGTCCAGAACTCCTGCTCAGTCATAGCAGTACCTATTACCTCCGCATTGGGAATTTCATGGCGGAAAATCTCTTCCGTCCCTTTCAGCTCCAACTTGACATCTTCAACGATGATTACTTTAAATTTTTTGTCTTCCATATTTCATTTTTTCGGTAGCGTAAAATATATTGTAAAACCTCCTTCCTTTCCCGGTTCGGCATTGATACGGCATCCCCGGCGTCCGGCAAACTCGTCATGGTCGCGGATAATCTGCTTGCACACCAGATATTCCGTACCATACAGTTCTCCTTTCTCACCGGCCGTCATGCGGGACAAGTCGGGATAGAACAATTGGTTCAATTCTTCACGGGTCTTTTCCCTGCGCATATCTGTAAACAGAAAACGTATAAATTCCCCATCTTCCCGGGCCGACAGACAGACAGCTCCATCCAGAGTTACGGAGCAAGCCTCGTCTATCAGGTTTTCAAGCAGGAAACGCAACTGGTTCCAGTCACCGGTAATCCGTCCTTCCAACAGTTGTATCTTAAAATCAATATGCGCCTTGTTTCCCTTATACACTTTGCGGAAATATTTCCCGGCAGTAGCCATAAGTTCCGGCACAGATATTGTCGCACGCCTGAAAGTCACCTCTTCCAACTGGCGGGAAGCGCATGAACTGAGTGTCGTAAAGATACCTTTGTAATACTCTATCAATTCGCTGATGGCAACCACCGTTTCCCGCTCCTCCGCTTCTGTCTGTTTGCCGGACCGCAGTTTCCCTATCAGCTGCTTTATCTTGTTCGGATAATAAATCGTTTCATGCTTGATGGTCGAGAGACAATTATCCAGCACCATGTTCTGTACATGCAGCAAACTGTCTTCCCAGGAAGCTCGCCGGGCTTCATCTTGAGCCACTTCGATGTCCCGGTATTTCGTAGCCAACTTAACCACTGCATTGAAGATTACAATGGAGACATAACGGGCTATCAGTTCCAAAAGCAAATGGTCGGTCTCCTGCTCCGTACCTTCCCTGCGTTCCAGACACAGCACACCTATGCAACGACACATATTTCCCGCATCCACAACAAGCGGCAATGTTTGTATACCCTTTTCCGATATGTACTCTTGCTGCTCAAAGCAATTCTCCATATATTTCCTCCAGATAGGCAACTCGTCCACGGCGGTATCTTCCACTGGATTGGAAGTGTATTCCAGCTTATGTGTAGTCTCGTTGTATACAGCTATGCTTAACCGGTCGATACTCAAAAGTTCGTTCACTGCATCAAAAGCGGAACCTACAATCTGCCGCGGGATTTCCTTCAATGTATCCTCCTCACGCTGCAACATTTCCTCCGTATCCGAAACCGGCAACAAGGAGGCATTGAACACCTTTCCATTAATTTCCAGTACTTGCTCCAGATTCCAGCGGTTCACCAGACGTTTACGGAAGTAGAGTATGTAATATCCCAACAGCAATACGAACAGCAAAATCACCGCCAGCAAAATGCCCACCATCTTGTTGTTGGTGGAACGCTCCAGCTGCCGGCAATATTCTTCCAAGGATTGGTCTTCTCCCAACAGTTTGTACAAGGTGGTGTAGGCAGCATTATTATAACTATAGTCATCCCATTGCTTCAATGCAAGAAATGAGACTGCCGCTTCATTCCTGATATCCAGAATTACATGGAAATCCGAATTGAACATCTGGTTCCACCAATCCAGTTCCGCAGGCGTCCCGTCTCCGGTCAGCGTCATATAGCGATGTATAGGATGGGCGTATTGCTTGTAATGTTCGTTCAGGCAATACATTGCCGAATCTATGTATTGTAAAGCCAGTTCGTATTCTCCGTCCACATTGCAGTAATAAGCTTCATTGGCATAATCGGAGGCTTCGTCCAGCAAAGCTTCGTATTCATTCTGTGCAAGCAGTGCCAAAGAATCCGGCAACACCTCTCCGGAAGCAGTCTGTTCCACAGCATGCCGGCAGGATGACATGCACAAAAACAACACGACGAGCAACACCGACACAGACTTACGGATACCGGCAGGCAGACGGAAATAAAAACGGCTGCCTTTTCCCAGCCCGCTCTCCACATTGAACAGACAGACCTTGAACAAATCATTCGTCTTGCGATATTTTTCAATGATGCCCTTACAGTTCATCAGTCCAAAGCCACTTCCTTTGTTCTTCCTCAATTCCTCCTTGTCGGGAGCGTCACTCATACCGATGGCTTTTGAGTCATATACTTTTTCTCCCACGATGCGAGCTACATCTTCCGGTGACAATCCACAACCATTATCCTCTACCGAGATTTCCACGTAATCCTCCTCCTGCCGTGCATATACTTTCACCATACCGCCCTGAGGGGTATATTTACGGGCATTCTCTGCCAGTGTATTTATCATAAACAATGTAAGGGCTTTGTCTGCCTTCACCCGGATATCCGTAGGCTGCACCTCCAACGACTGTCTCTTCATCTCGAATGTACGGCTTCCTTTCCTGAGCAGCTCGAAAAGTTCATTCAATTCGAACGTCTCTATGTTCAGGCTAAGGCTTCCTTGCTTCATCTTTATCCAAAGGGCAAGAATATCATTGTATTCGTTGATGGTAGTAACCAACTCGTCGATATACTGGTATTTCTCCTCCTTTATCCGTTCCTCTTTGATGAATCCTTTTTGAGTCAGTTTCTGCACTTCGTTGATGATACGGTCTATGTACGGATGAATCCCGTTGACAATAGCCATACATGCTTTCTTTATCAGATTTTGCCGTTTGTTCCCCGCGATGTGCTGCTCGTAAATGTAGCGTTGCTTTTCCAGTCTGCGGCGCTCATCCCCAAGGGAGATGGACGTCATGCCGTTGTCGATTGCCCATTGGATATAGGGGGTTATCACCCGTACCATCGCCTGCTCATCCTTGCTCATCCGACGCGGGAACACTAATTGCCCGTTGTCTATGCGGATGTCCTTCACTCCAAACAGCTTTTCCAATTCCGGGCAGACAGCCGTCCGGATAGAGTCGATGATTTCCTCCTCAGTCTGTGCATCTGCCGGAATGGATGCCGTTATCTTCTGACAGATATCCAGCATCAGCTGCAGACGGCGGAGATGCACTCTGTTCCGGTCTTTGGAACGCTTGTTGAAAAACCAGAAAAAGAGGGATACAAGCACGAAGCCCACAATGACCAGTGACAACACGACGTTGAGCTGCCCCGCCTCCTTTTCCAATGCTTGATAGCGGCTTTCCAGCTCTTTATCCTGGCGTGTATCTTCAAGGATATCCAGGTAAATATTGCGGTTATAGTCTGATTTTTCTTTCATCCCGAGTCCTGCATACGAAACGCTCAACTGTTCACGAATACGTGAAATCCACTCGGGCACGGTTTTCAGTTTCTGCTCCATCCATGCCTTCTCCGCACAAATCGTATCTCGACGGTCAAATGCTTTCAGCCAGTCCAAACTATCGTGGCAGTCATAGAAAAGGCGGTGATGGTCATTTACACATTCCAGAGCAAGTTTTAGCGTGTCAAGAGCTTCTGTATAGTGACTGTGGGCATTCAGGTATTTGCCGATAGATACATATGCACCTGCTATCTGATACAAATCCTTGTATTGGCTGAATTTTTGCAATGCCAACTGCCCCAGACGCATGGGAAGCAGCGAATCTACCGGTACTCCAAAACGTGTCAAGGCATGGGAGCGGCGGTCTTGAAAAAATGCGTAATTATCCGGTGAAGCCATCAAGTTGGCAAGTCCCTGCACTCCATTGCCCTCAAAGTAAAGATAGCCCTTGCGCGAAGCCAACTGCCATGCGGTATAGAGCTCATCAAATTCTCTCAGTCTTCGCTCATCCGGTGTCTCACCCTCGCATAAGGCAGCAGAACCTTTGATGTAGTGATAATACAACAGCTGATTGGTATCTGCCAGCAACTCTTGTTTTTTAGTAACTTCATTAATAGAGGCTACAGCTTCCGGACGCTGTTGCAAATAATAATAATACACAGCAGATACAATATAAAATTCCGAACGGGCATAATTCAAACGCATTTGCTCGTGTTGGTCCACAAACAGATTGTCATCCTCCGCTATTCTTTTCATACGGTGCAAGGCACTATTGCGATAATCGTAGAACTCCTTGTTCAACGCCGTCCGCTGATAAATCTTCATCAAACCGATGTCGGCAATAAGGAGTTCCAGTTCATTCTTGGTCAGATTATAGACATCCATATGAAACTTTTCGGCCTGCTCAAAATCCATGCGCATAAAAGCACAAAAGCCCAGATTATTGGATGCTTCCGCTTTTCCTTGTTTATAGAGGCTGACTTCACGGTAGGCCCTTGATGCCGCATGGCAGGATGAATCCAGGTTTTTATAACGAAAAGCATAAGCCACCTGGTTTAGAGAGTCGATAAGGCGTACTTCCTTCATGGGTGCCGTTCCCACACACGAAACCATTGTTGTACAAAGGCACAACAACCCCGCAAACCATATAAAAGAAAGTCGTTTCATAAAGCAAAGCTACGAATAAATCCGGGAAAGAAAAATAATTTTTATACAATAACTCTTGTTTTATGTAACGGGAAATTCCTACCTTTGCATGCAAATTAACAAATAGGTAACATCTATTACACAAATGAGCGAAAAAGCACCCTTTATGGTATTCTCCGGAACAAATTCGAGATACCTTGCAGAGAAAATCTGCGCTAGCCTTGATTGCCCTCTGGGAAAGATGAACATCACCCATTTTGCAGATGGTGAGTTTGCAGTCTCTTATGAGGAATCTATCCGTGGCTCGCATGTATTCCTGGTTCAATCAACCTTCCCTAATTCTGACAACTTGATGGAACTTCTGCTGATGGTTGATGCTGCTAAAAGAGCATCGGCAAAAAGCGTTGTAGCCGTTATCCCTTACTTCGGTTGGGCACGTCAGGACAGAAAAGACAAACCCCGTGTTTCCATCGGCGCCAAGCTGGTGGCCGACCTGCTCTCTGTTGCAGGTATCGACCGTCTGATTACGATGGACCTTCATGCAGACCAGATTCAAGGTTTCTTCAATATTCCGGTGGATCATTTGTATGCATCAGCAGTATTCCTCCCCTATATTGAATCCTTGAAACTGGAAGACTTGGTAATCGCCACCCCGGATGTCGGCGGTTCAAAACGCGCCAGCACATTCTCCAAATACCTCGGTGTACCCCTGGTATTGTGCAACAAGACACGCGAAAAAGCAAACGTGGTTGCCACCATGCAAATCATCGGTGATGTAAAAGACAAGAATGTAGTATTGGTAGACGATATTGTAGATACAGCAGGAACCATTACCAAGGCTGCCAACATCATGCTGGAAGCAGGAGCCAAATCTGTCCGTGCCATTGCCAGCCACTGCGTAATGTCCGACCCTGCTTCTTTCCGTGTACAAGAATCCGCACTAACGGAAATGGTATTTACTGATAGTATCCCCTACTCTAAAAAATGTGACAAGGTTAAACAGTTGAGCATTGCCGATATGTTCGCCGAAACCATCAAGCGGGTGATGAACAATGAATCAATCAGTTCACAATACATTATCTAACCGCGGAGCGGTTAGAAATTAAAAATTAAAGGCTGCGCGGTTCTGAAGTGAACATTGCGCAGCCTTTAATTTTTAATTTCTAATTTTTAATTCTAATTCTCCAGCCTTCCCATCTTGTAGGTTCCTTTTCGTATCACCTTTCCGTTCTTGTCTGTTTCTACAAACGGACCGTGTTTCTTGCCTTGTTTGAAGAAGCCTTCATAACGGTTTCCGTTCTTGTCCTCCTGGATACCGCTACCTTCTTCCATACCGTTCACAAAACCGCCTTTATATTTGGTTCCATCGGTCTGAATCAGGGTACCTTGGCCGTTGAACTTATTGTCTTTCCATTCACCTTCGTAAGAGTCACCTACATTCCATTTGTAAGTACCGTATCCGTCACGTTGGTTATCTTTCCAATTACCTTCGTAAACGGCGCCGCTTGCCCACGTAAATGTGCCGTGGCCTTCCTGCTTTCCATCCTTGAAGCTGCCCACATACTTGTTGCCGCTGGCATGGTAATAAATGCCCTCTCCGGTACGTTCACCTTGAACATAAGAACCTTCGTAACGGTCGCCGGTATGGAAAAAGTAAATACCTTTGCCATGCTGCATGTCGTCCTTCCAGTCACCTACATATTTGTCGCCGTTGGCATATTCAAAAGTTCCTTTACCGTCCCGGACATCATTTTTCCACTCCCCGTCATATTTGGAACCGTCATTCCAGGTCAGTGTTCCTTTGCCGTCTTTCTTGTCATTCTTCCACGAGCCTACATACTTGGAACCGTTCTTCCAGGTATACGTTCCTTGGCCTTCGCGTTTATCATTCACCCAGTCGCCCTCATAAATATCACCATTGTAATAGTACATGGTTCCTTTACCGTGCTGGTAATCCTGAAACCACATGCCGTCATAACGGTTGTTATTCATAAAATAGTAGATACCCCTACCATGCTGCTGGTCTTGAAACCATTGCCCCTCATACTTTTCACCGTCGGGAAACATATATGTACCGTAGCCTTCACGCTTGCCCTTCACATACTCACCCTCGTAGACGTCGCCGTTCTTGAAAACGGTCTTCCCCTTTCCATTGGGCTTGCGGCCTTTTATTTCACCGGTATAGACGGCCCCGTTATCTTTGAACGTATAGGTACCTATCTTTATCTCCGAAGAGAATGTACTTTTCACTTTATCGAAAAAGCCGCTTTTTTTTTCCTGGGCAGTGGCTCCACCTTGGCATAAGAAAGCCAGAATGAGTGCAGTATATAGATATTTCATTAATTGATAATTGATAGTTGATAATTGACAAAGGTAGGATTTATCCGGTAAAATGATGCGATAACTCCCGCTTTTTATGACATTTTTTTGCCGCACACTATTTCTTTTAATTTCTCTTTGCATAAATGCCGCCCTGCAAGTTCACGGATTTCTTGTGGAGTAACCTCCTTGACAGCATCCAGTGCTTCGGCAAAGTAGGTATCCTGCAAGCCCGATACCTGCACAAAAATCCAGGCATCTGCCAACGAGAATGCAGATTCATAACTACGGCACATGTCTCCCAACATATAGTTCTTCACCATGGAAAGCTCTCCATCGGAAGCCAGCTCGTTCTGAAGGCGGTCTATTTCATGATAAACCTCACCGATAAGAGGCTCCACAAATTCGTTGGCGGCTTCGGCACTGACCGCCAACACTCCCTGCCCCGGATAGGGCATGATGGCTGCGGAGATACCGTATGTGTATCCTTTATCTTCCCGGATATTGGACATCAGGCGACTGCCAAAATAACCCCCGAACAGTGTGACCAGTACGCGGGCCTTCAAGTAGTCCGGATGATTACGGTCCAGGGAAAGCATGCCCATACGGACGGCACTTTGCAGGGCGTCCGGACGTTCGATGAAGATACGTTTTCCGGAGGTGGTAACCGGATGGAATTCTGTCTTCTCCGGTTTGCGGAAATCCGTACCGAAAGCCTCGCAGCCAAACAAGGACTCTATCCTGTGGATGCAATCACCGGTTACCTTACCCGAGAGATAGATGCTGCAATTATTGGAATGATAGTAACGGTCATAAAACTCGCGTAGCACCGCAGGAGTGATGCGCCGATAATCCTCTTCCTGCACCAGACGTCCACCGGGATGCTGCCCGCCGTACAGAGCCTTCACCAATCCGCGGTGCGCCAGAAAGTCCACCTTGGAAGAGTTGACAAGAAACTGCTGGATATTGTTGTCTACAATCACTCCCAGCTCTTTCTCGGGAAATACCGGCTCTTTGACGATAGACTCCAATATGTCAAGCGTTTGGGGAAGGTATTTATTCAGAGAATAAAGGGTGACATAGGCATACTCGGATGCACTGGACAATTCCAGCCAGGCTCCGTAATAGTCCAGCTTTTCCGCTATCTGGGCGGCATCGTAGCGTCGGGTTCCCTCGCGAAGCATGCGGTTCGTAAACAACGCCTGCAAGGGCTGTTTCTGTTGCCATCGGCCGCCTGCCATGAGGAGATCGATACGTGTCACTTCATTGTCACCGGCATTGAGCACACTCAATGGCACGCCATTAGGCAACTTGATACGTTCCGGTCTTTGCACTGCCAGTTGTTCCGGTTCAAGAATCCGGGGTTGGTCACTTCGGTTCAGCATGGGCTTTCTAGTTTACAACCCGTGGCTTTTAAGAAATTCTTCTGCCCGTTCCAAATCCTGAGGAGTATCTATGCCGATAGTTTCCACATCCGTGACACCTACCTTGATGGTATATCCGTTTTCCAGCCAACGAAGCTGTTCCAATGATTCGGCAATCTCGAGGGATGACTGCGGAAGGGCGGTTATCTCTTTCAGTACCTCTACGCGATAGGCATAAAGGCCGATATGCTTATAATATGTATGATTCTCCAGCCAGTCTTCCTTCGCCGCATTGCGCTGGTAGGGAATGATGGAACGGCTAAAATAGAGGGCATTCCTGTTTTTGTTGAGCACAACCTTCGGAGAGTTCACATTTTCCAGTGCCTCGAAACCATTATCTACCGTAAAGGGTTTCACCAGAGTGGCTATCTGGGTGGCCGGATCGTCGAAACATGCTTTGACGGCTTGTAACTGCGAAGGCTGGATGAAAGGCTCATCCCCCTGGATATTCACCACGACATCAAACTGTCCTCCTATTTTTGTACAAGCTTCCTGACAGCGGTCGGTGCCGCTTTTATGTTCGGTGGAAGTCATTACCACCTTTCCTCCGAATGCTTTTACTGCGGCTTCAATACGCTCATCGTCCGTAGCCACGTATGCATCGTCCAAGATTCCTGCCACTTGCTCGTATACTCGCTGTATCACGGTTTTTCCACCTAACACCGCCAATGGTTTGGCTGGAAAACGCGTAGATGCGTAACGGGCAGGTATGATTCCTAAAAATTTCATTTTCAATCTTCGTTTTTTAAAATGAGAGTGTGTCCGAAAGTGTTCATATACTATCGACCCATCTCCTTATATTCTTTATTAATTATAACAGTTGTTTCAATCCTCGCAGGATATAATCACGTTTCAAATCTTTTGGCTTATAGACAGTCCCGTCACAAGACAACAAGTCTATATCCAGCCGTACAATTTCCTGCTCCTTCTCCTCGGGCTTCCTTCCGGCTTCCCGTTCGATGGCTTTCAGGCAGGCGGTGACTTCCTCTACCGGATTATCGGAAGCAAAGCATGCCACCTGATTGGAGAACAGATTCGGACGGTGAAAGAACAAAGGTACCGTCTCCTCCTCTTCCGAGAAACGTATTCCCGAAAAAAGTTCCGTCAAGCGTCTGCGAGCCAGTTCCATGTTCTCCCTCCGCTGCTCGTTGCTCCCAATACTAATCGTATAATCCATTTTTTTAAGGTGAAAGGGGAA
>ERZ650918.455-NODE-455-length-45731-cov-10.659953_pt1 | contig 45731 bp, 44 predicted proteins | sample MGYA00514758_ERZ650918 | MGnify/ENA metagenome assembly ERZ650918 | reverse complement strand
ATCGCTCTTAATTATCATAGAAGAATCTTATTTACAGAGATTTTCTCATACTCTCTATATTTTTTGTTCCTCCATACGTTTCAGCACATGATAATAGGAGTCTGTCGTATGAGTCCGTATTAACTCTACTACCTGCTGTTCATCCCGTTTACGAAAAGCTTCCAGAATTTCCCTATGTTCTTTTACAGAATTTACAAGTTCCTCCTTCTGTGTATACCAGGAAGGATATCTCACTGAAAAGTCATATAAACTCTTAATCATATGGGACAATCTTGTGTTCTCACTGATTTCATAAATCTTTAAATGAAATTTACGATTTTCATTCCAATAAGTTACCAAATCCTCTTCATCAACATATGATATCATCCTGTCAATCATTTCTTCCAGCATATCGATTTGTTTATTTGAAATATTTTGAACCGCGAGTTGAGAGGCGAGACATTCTAAAGAAATTCTAATTTGAAATATTTCTTTAATATCCTGCCTCGAAAGAGGAGTAACTTCAAAACCAGCTCCTGTTGAACGCACTAAATCTTCTTGAATTAACACCTGAAACGCCTCTCTTACCGGAATTTCACTTACTTCATACCTGGATGCCACCTCAGAAATAAGCAATCTCGTCCTAGGTTTCAATTCTCCGGAAAGAATTTCCTTTTTCATTAATGCTAATATCATATCTCGCTTCGTTTTATACTTTTTTTGTATCATGGATTCACCGCTCTTATTTTATTATTTCCATTATTTTCCATAGCAGGAAATATTTTCCCTAAAAAGAGTATAAGCTATAACTGTTACAAAAGTCCAGTTTAAAAGCTAACTTTTTCTTTTATTGCCTCCTTAAATCAAACTTTCCTACTTCTTCATAATTAAAACAACAATAAGATCTTGTATACTGATGTTCTGCACCGCCCATATTCCACTGTCCAATTTCCATAATATATCGGAGGTATTATGTTCTCTAAACGCCTGTTCAAAATCAATATGTCTTTCGCAAGCTTCTTGCATTGTATATCCATCTGTAATTCCGCCAGCTAGATTCTTACAACCTTTTAACCATGCAGTTGAATTAAAATTTCCACCTGGTCCATCCGTTCCATCTGTATCAACAGCTGCTATTACTATATTCGGGTTATCTTTAATTACTTTTGCTGCACTCAATGCAAATTCCTGATTTCGTCCCCCTATTCCCTTTCCGCCCTCAACAGCAACCGTCAACTCTCCCGTCATTAAAAGAGCACACGGCGCTTGGAATGGCTGTCCATCCATATCAATATTAACCGCAATTCTTGCTATAAGTTGTCCAGCGGCAAATGCATCCACAAAAGTACGTTTTGTCAAAAGGTATGGCGGATATCCCAGTTCTTCTGCTTTTTTCATTGCAGCAGGTAGGAAACTCTGTTGTTCCGGCATTATACCAAATATCCGGCAATTATATTTTGAGAATTCCTTTTCTGTTAAAACAGAATTTTTTCCAAACATTTTTCGAAGAAAATCTAAGATACAATGGGGAATTTTATCTTCTATCTGATATTCTTCTAATATTTCCATTGCCTTTTCAGGTGAACTACAATCCGGTAGCGTATGAAGCCAGAAATTACTTTTCATTAATCCATTATACCCTATTCCACCCAATGCATTAGGTTCGTTTAAATCAATAGGGATTAAATGAACCATGCGAGCTGGCCACAGAAACCTTGTAATTCTTCCCCCCTTCAATTGATCCAATTGATTGCGAATCATATTTAACTGCGGCGTAGTAGCTCCCTTTTCTATTTGAAGAATACGTGTCACCTCTTTTACATCATCAACTGACATCCCCTCACAAGGCAGGGTCATAAGCGAGGACGCGCCATTACCAATAATAGTAAATACAAGGTCTGTCTCTTTTAGATTGTATGACTGAATTATTCGAACCAATTCACGACTAGCTTCTACACAATTTTCATCTGGCACTGGATGACTGCCAAAAACAGCTTTAATTCTCTTTAGCTGATGCTCGTCACCATATTTTAAAATAACAAGTCCACCAGTCAAATAGTCCCCCAGCGCGTCTTCAATTGCCTCAGCAATACGATGTATTCCTTTTCCTGCTCCAAATACAAATATACGTTTAATATCAGTACCAAGCGTATAAATATCATTATCTGTTTTTGGGGAACCCAGTGGCACAAAAGCAGGATCTCCAATATGCAATTTCCTATCGGAAGTGATTTTTATCATAGATGCTGTATTGTAATATGGATCGGCAGCTTGCATGCCCGCCTCTAGTATCTCCAATATTTGTTCACGGCCTTCAATATTCCCGTGAGAACACAAGCACTCTCTATTTTTTATTCTCATAGCGCCTCTCCAGTCTTCAATTTAACATTTTTTTACCTTTAATACCTTCCCTTCCATAAAACCTAACGCGACTTCCTATTTCTTTTTCGATTTCCATCAAGCGATTTCCAGAATAACACATCCCATACTCTCTGGCCGTACCCGCATTTAACCCTACTGCATAATCACAAGCATTCAATCCTTCTCCTCGTTCTCCACATGGGCTAATACCAATATTATTTTCCGCTGCAATCAGTGCCGTCTCCGCTGCTTCCGAAAATGTCCCTATCTGAGCAGTCGCAATCCTGATACAGTTACAAGCCTTAATTTTAATCGCTTTCTCCAAGCGGTCTTTATGTGTTGCAATAAGGTCATCGCCTACAATTTGAATACCACTTTCTTTCGTCAATACTGCAAATCCTTCAAAATCATCTTCCATCAGAGGATCTTCAATTGATACAAATGGGTACTCTCTTGCCATTTTCAAAACCAACTGTATCATTTCATCTCGTGTTTTTGGCTCTGGTGAAAAAATCCCCTCGTACTTCTGTGTTTCCTCATTATAAAAACTATTAGCTGCCATGTCCACTTGAAGACCAATCCGCCCACGATAACCTGATGACGCAATTACTTCTGCCATCATTTCCCAAAGCTCATAATCATTCCTAAGCTTTCCTTTTGGAATAGCCATCCCTGCAATTGGCTGCATCTTTATTGCCAGTTTTGTTTTCATAATATCATACCAGTTCATGTATGTCTCCCATAAGGCTGTTACTGCCTCATTATAGGAGTCAAAACCATACGCTAGCATGGAATATGTAGGTTTATATCCTATTCCCGTTTCAAAGCCATAGCGATTGCTCCCAGTTGCAATCAAGGCAGCTGGTACCGGCATTGTAAATGCTCTCACTCCACCAATATGTCTATAAAGCGGTTCTCCTAAAGCATTTGCTCCCGCATTAAGCACAGCTGTTGACAAAGCTGTAATAGCATTAACTCCCATCTCAATTTTGCCTTTGCTCAAAATAATTGCATCGTTCTCCGCTTGTCGTTCTGCGCATCTTCCAATAAGCATAGGCCCTAAAATTTCATTTACATTTCTAACTGCTTTTCTAACCCCACAACCTGCAAACCGTTTTCCTCCATCATATAAGGGTAACTCTTCATGTAAGCCCACGGATATCCCCGGAGAGCATACAGCCTTACCTACTGCTCCATTTTCTGTAATCACAGTCACCATAACAGCAGCCTTCATCCGATCTGAGTATACTTCCTGAGCAGTAATTGACCTGATTTGTGTTGCACTCATACGCCTTCCTCCTGCTATATTATTTATCCAAACTTCCAACCCTTTAATCCTTTTTTACCTGCATATCGCGCCCGTGCTCCAAGCTCTTTCTCTATTTCAAGAAATCTGGTTCCAGGACTCCCCAAAGAAGACTCTCTAATTGTGCCTGAATTCAACCCTACACTATAATCACAGATATCTAAGCTCTCTCCTCTGCTGGAGCACGGCATAACCGCATATCCATGATCATATGCTACCTGAATCATTTCCAATGCTTCTGTAATAGAACCAATCTGATTTACTTTCAGAAGAACTGTGTTGCAGGCATTTTGACGAATTCCCTCTTTTACCCGGGATGTAGTAGTTGTAAAAAGATCATCTCCCACTATCTGAATACCTGTTTCCTTCGTAATTATTGCATGGCCTTCATAGTCATTCTCATTCATCGGATCTTCAATAATAACAAACGGAAAATCTTTTGCCATTTTTAAAATCATATCTATCTGTTGATCTCTAGTACGTACCTCTCCATTAAAGAGCCCTTGATAAGTCTGGGTATCTGAATGATAATAACAGTCCGCTGCACAATCCACTTGAAGGCCAATTCTATTTTCGTAGCCGTATTTACAAATAATTTCTGTTAGTGAATCCCACAACATAAAATCATTATCTACCACACCATATGGAATACTAAAAAAACCACAGCAAGTATAATATGGAGATGGTTCTTGGGAACGAAGCCCCCATCTGCGGTTCACATACTCTTCCCACTCACTGAACACTTCCCACAAAGCATAGGATGCCTCAGAAAAATGTTCAAAACCATATGCTATAAATGAATATGTCGGTTTACTTCCAGATTTTCTCCCATCGCAGTAACGAATTCCTCCACTTATACATCCATAGGAAGCGTTAGGCAATGTAATAGCCCTAGTTCCACCTATATGTTGATAAAGCGGAATTTCTAATGCTTCTGCAGCAGCTTTCAAAACTGCTGCAGAAACAGCTGCAATCGAATTGCCACCTAAACGTAGTTTTGTTTCATTCCCATATAAGCTGAGAATTTTATGATCGACTTCAAATTGTTTTGCCGCATCCATCCCTATGATTGCAGGAGCAATTATATCATTAATGTTTCTAACCGCATTTCTTAGCCCCATTCCTCGCCATTCGGTTCCCCCATCATATGCAAAGGCCACCTCATGAGTACCGATTGAAAGTCCCGACACACATTGCACTGTACCCTTTTTTCCACTACAAGTCTCAATTGTAGCCTCCACTGCTGGATAACCTCTGCCTGAAAAAACCTGACGTGCAGATACCTTCTTTATAATTGTCCTGTCCATAGAAATTCCTCCAACACTTCTCTATCTATCTTTTATCACTTTTTCCATGAAGACGCACTGCTAAGAGAACTATACCAGCCAAAATAAAACCTATAAAATCAGTAATTGTGCCTGTCTTCACCATCAATACTGCCGCAACCATCATGAAAATTCTCTGCCAGATTTTCAGTTCCTTTACCAGATACCCCTCAACTGCTGATGCAAGACAAAATACTCCAATAAAACTTGTTATAACCGCCTGTCCAACAACCATTACACCTAATGAGAGATCCATTAGCAATGCTGAATTTAATGCAAACATAAAAGGAACAATATAAGCTGCAATACCCAATCTAAAAGCGCAATAACCTGTTTTCATAGGACTTGCACCTGACAAACCAGCCGCTGTATATGCAGCCAATGCAACTGGGGGTGTAATATTAGCTATACTTGCAAAGTAAAATGCAAATAAATGCGCTCCCATTGTAGTTACACCCATCTTAATTAATGTTGGCACTAACAATGTAGCAACTACTATATAAGAAGGAGTGCTTGGCAATCCCATTCCTAAAATCAAACAGGAGATTGCTGTAAATATCAATCCCATAAGGAGACTGTTCCCTGAAATATTGATTAATGCAGAGCTTAATCGAGTACCAATGCCTGTATAATTAACAATACCCACTATAATACCAGAACATGCACATGCCATCGCAACTCCAACACAACCTTTTGCCCCCGAAACAAGACATTTCATAAAAGTTTTTATATCTATTCTGGTCTCTTTTTTTATGAAAGATACTGCAATTACGGCAATCAATGAATATATACAAGCAAATGTTGCACTATATCCCTTCATCAGAAACACAACCAGTACAATCAATGGCAAAAATAAGTATGATGATTTTATCAATTTCGCTAATTTCAAATCCTGATTGGTTTCTCCTGCAGGCCGTAATCCCAGTTTTTTTGCTTCCAAATGAACCATAACAAATACTGCTGTATAATACAGAAGTGCCGGTACCAAAGCTGCCACTAGAATTTTGGCGTATGGAATCCCAGTATATTCGGCCATAATAAACGCAATTGCTCCCATAACCGGCGGCATTATCTGTCCTCCCGTAGATGCCACCGCTTCAACTGCTCCGGCAAATACCGCACTATACCCGTTACGTTTCATCAGCGGAATTGTTATTTGGCCAGTTGTTGCTACATTCGCAATAGCACTGCCAGAAATGCTTCCAAATAAACTGCTTGAAATCACAGCAGCTTTAGCTGAACCACCACATGACTTCTGAGTTAAGGCCATGGCAACTTTAATAAAATAATCACCAACGCCAGAAGCTTCCAAAAACGAACCAAAAATAACAAACAACACTACAAATGTCGCAGAAGCACCAAGAGCTGTACCAAAAATCCCCTCTGTTGTTGTGTAAAGGGTATCAACAAAAGCTATTGTGGAAAAGCCTCCATTTCCAAATACTCCTGGCAGATATTTACCCAACAACATATATGCCATTGCTATAAGAGCAATTATTGGCAGCGCATACCCCAATTTTCTTCTTGTTCCTTCCAACACAGAAATAATCAGCATGATACAGAACATATACTGGTACCAAGTTAACTTTTCAATGTAAAAGAATCTTGTTATCAGCCATTTTTCATTAAAAAATAAATATGCAATCGGAATTACTGCGCAGGAAATCAAAAGAATGTCTATCACTGAATTAACGACTATTTTTTTATCCTTAACGAGTCTCGTAGGATGAAGCAGAAACACCAATACCGCTGCAAACATGAAATGTATACTACGCTGGTATATGGCAATCATAGAACCGGTTACAGCAGTATACAGGTGAAAAACAGCAAATATCAAGGCTACAACAAATATTGCTTTTTCCCGCAAAGATATCTCTTTCTTATTTTGATTCATGAAAGTTTCTCCTATTTCATATATCTCCAACCTATTTCATTGCTCCAATTTCTTTATAATACTTTTCTGCTCCTGGATGCATTGGAATTCCCAAATCCTGGGCCATCATCTCAGGTGTCAATGCTGCATACACTGCATGCGTTGCAGCAATATCATCCAGATGCTCCACAATTGATTTCGTCATCTGATAGACAAAATCTGTATCTAAATCGGAAGAGACGATCATATGCTGCATCGTTCCTAAACAACGTACATCTTTTTCTATACCTGAATATGTATTGGCAGGTATTACATTTTCAATATAAGCTGGAGAAATTTCCTGAAGCTTCTTAAAATCTTCATCTGTTAATTCAATTAGGCGTATATCTCTCGCTGTAACAATATCCAGCACAGTGGAAACAGGTGTTGCTGATGCAAACATAAGGCAATCTGTTAATCCATCTTTAAATTGCTCTCCCATATCACTCAAATTTGAAAAATTAATGGAGCCCAAATCATCATATGTAAGCCCATTCACCTCGAGAATATCAGAACAGATTAGCTCTGCAGTATTTCCTTTTGCAAATGTTGTAACATTTTTACCCTTTAAATCAGCGACTGAATGAATATCGGAATCCTTATTCACCAATATATGATAGTGTTCCGTATACAGATACCCCATATTTACAACCTTATTTAAGGGTGCAGTAAAAGGCTGTACAGCATTATAACCATCCACAGTTGTTGGAAGCTTAGAAATCGCTAATGTAATAGTTCCATCCTGTACACCCTGAAGATTGCTTAACGCTGCTCCCGGAGACACTGTCGTTCTGATACCAGCTATATCTTCTGGAAGGAAATTACCAACTACAGTTGTGAACAAATTCCACGATCCTCCTGTAGTTCCTCCAGAAATAACAACGTCTTTCGGAACAATCCCTTGCATCTTAGCTTCCGTTTCTGATTTTACTTCTTTTTTTGCTTCCCCCTGACTCTTTGCCTCGGCTGTGGTTGATACTGCCGCGGTACCACCTGCATCTTTCTGCTCAGAACAAGCAGTTAATGCCATTGCCATAATCAGCGCTACTACTAACATTCCTTTTTTTCTCATATTTCCTTCTCCTTTTTTATTTTTTCAAGTTATCTGCCTGATTACTATTTAGGCAATTATTGTTTCTAATCTTCCAATCTTTTCTATTTCGATTACAACCCTCTGCCCAGGTTTCAAAAAACGAGGCGGATTATATTGTAGAGCTGTTCCAGCAGGGGTCCCTGTTGCAATAATGTCCCCCGGAGTTAACGTCATAAATTCCGAAAAGTACTCAATCTGCTGATAAATATCGAATATCATCTGGTCGGTACAAGAGTCTTGAACAATATCGCCGTCTACCATTGTTCGTATATGAAGTTTCATAGGATTATCAATTTCATCCTTTGAAACTAATACTGGCCCCATCGGTAAAGCACCATCCATATTTTTTCCCCTGAACAACTGAATATCTTCCCTTATACGATCATTTGCGGAAATATCGTTTACTACTGTAAATCCAGCAATATATTCATCTGCCTTAGCAGCACTTATGTTTTTACCAGTTTTTCCTATAATAACCCCCAGTTCTCCTTCATAAGTGACACTTCTTCCATTTGTATAAAAAATTCCACCGTTATCGTTTATCGCATTACAATATTTTCCAAATACTTTTAGTTTCTTAGGCAGCTCAAGTGCACCTCTCTCGCAAAAATCCCGATAATTCAGTGCTACTCCCATTATCTTTCCTGCATCCTTTATCGGAGCAAGAATTTCCCAGCCATGTTCTTCCAGTACCCACTTATCTGAATTCGATAAAATTTTGCTCACAGTTTGTAATTCATCTTCCAATTCCAAAATCTTCTTTACAGAACTCATTTTATCTGAAAATCCATACTTCTCCGCACTTTTTTTGATATTCAAGATAACATTTTCTGAAATAAGAACACCTGGCAATATTTCATCCTTTTTATTCTTATAAGATATTATTTTCATTCACTATCTGCCCTTCCACTTTGGATGATTATAAACATCGGGGTTGCATATATGCGGCCATTTTTTGCCGTTTATAACTGCAATCATACCATCTACCGCCATTTTGGCAGCACGAATAGAACTTTCTCTTGACAACGCTGCCATATGTGGGGTAGCTATGAAATTAGGTAAACTCATTAATGGACTTGTAATGTCAAATGGTTCCATTGCCATCAAATCTGCTGCCGCTCCTGCAAGCCTTCCCTCACGCAATCCTTTATACAATGCGCTCTCGTCTACCAAATCCCCTCTGGCGCAATTTATCAAATATGCTTTCTCCTTGAACAGATTCATTGTACTATCATTGATTAAATATCTATTTTCAGGTGTAGAAGGCACATGAAGTGTAACAAAGTCACATTCAGGCAGCAAGTCCTGTAATGTTTTAGCAGATAAATATCCCTTCTCCCTGATAACCTTCTCCTCAACATAAGGATCAAATACTATCACTTTAAGCCCAACACCTGTTGCCAACCGCGCGACCTCTCTGCCAATCGCTCCAAAGCCCAAAATACCCAGCACCTTTCCCTGTATCTCTATCGATGCACTTTTATTTCTTATATTAAAATTACCCGATTTTGTTTCCTTGTCACTTTCAAGCAGATTTTTTGCCAATGCAAGTAGCATTGTCAATGTATGTTCCGCAACTGACAGAGAATTCGCTCCTGGGGTGATGACAACCGGTATTCCGTACTCAGTTGCTGTCTGAACATCAATTGTATCAACGCCTACTCCAGGTCTGGCAATAACCTTCAAACGTTCTGCTGCCATAATGCATCTACGATCAAGCTTCCCCATCCGCAGTAAATATCCTTCAGCTTCTTTAAATTCATCCATAACTGTATCGATATCTGCAGTATTATGACATATTACTTTAATATTCTCATGTGATTTAAGGTAGCTCATACCTTCATCGCACAACTCATGCGATAACATTATTTTCTTCATTTTTGCTCTCATTTCACACGATATTTATCGATAGTTTCCTGGTTAATCTCAAATCCTAGTCCCGGCTTCTGTGGAATTGCTACCTTCCCATTCTTCTGCACAATGGGTTCTGTCACCAGATGATCACGGAAAGGATTCTCTGTCTGCTCATACTCCATCCACATCTGTGCCGGTTTCCAACTATGAGGTGCTGGAGGTAACGCCCCCATAACCTGCAATGCAGCATATGTTCCAACTGCTGAGCCCCATACGTGTGTAATAAAGCTAACACCTGCCGGTTCTGCGATATCCGAAATTCTCATTGCTTCTGTTATTCCTCCACAACAACACACATCTGGCTGAATGATATCCATTGCCCGGCTGTCTATAATATTTTTAAATGCATATCTTGTAAATGCATTCTCACCACCTGCAAGAGGAATTGTTGTTTTGCTTCTTAGCTCCGCATATCCTGTAAGATCATGTGGTGATATAGGTTCTTCAAACCAACTAATTTTTAGTTTCTCAAATTCATGTGCCAGCCACTGGGCATCGTAAAGATTATATCCATGGTTAGCATCTACCATTAATTCCACATTATCACCAATCGCCTCCCGCACTGCCTGAACTCGCTTTAACTCTGCAATTCTTGGAAGTGCAATTTTCATTTTTATGCCTTTAAAGCCTAATTCTTTATATTTTTCAGCTTCCTCAACAGCCGGTTTTATAAATTCTTCATAATCATCACTCTCTTTTGTAAAATATAGTCCTGTTGCATAAGGTGTTACATATTCTCTATGAGCACCTCCTAGCAACTTATATACTGGCACATTAAATGCCTTGCCTTTGATATCCCAAAGTGCAATATCAATTGCACTGATTGCTGCTACACCAAATCCCTCGGGATCATAATCTTCAATTCTTTGATACATTTTCTCCCACAATACATTTGTATCCAGGGGATCACATCCTGTAATCTGTGACGCTAACAAATTATCCACAATTGCTTTAGTTATCTCAGCAGGACCATATGCTTCTCCCCATCCAACAATTCCCTCATCTGTCTCGATCTTAACCAACATGGCATTCTTTGTCCTATACCACCATCCACGAGCTGAAGTAAATGGAGTTTTCATCGGAGTTCTCAAAATGATTGCTGTTACAGAAGTAATTTTCATAACATTCCCCTTTCTTTGTGTAATTATTTTTAAATATATTTTATTATTAAAAAATATATTCTATGATTTTAAAATATCACTTTCATATTTAAATTTCAAGGTTTTTTTCGCCATCATATTTTTTTCTACAAATTCGATAGATTTTTAAATTTTTACTGTGAAATATTCACAATATTCTTTTCATATCTATTGTTATTGACCGCTATACCTTTTTTATTGTATACAACGGGCTTAAAATATATCGAAGCAGGAAAAGCTTCTGTTTTAGCATTCATAGAACCGGTTGTTGTAGCGTGCAGTTCGGAAAACACAAGGGAGAAACCAAGATTAGCCATAGAGGACGCAAACGACTCAGATACTGGTTGTTCCAAGCGGCAAAGTCAGCGGTAGCACATGCTGATGAATTTAAGGAACTTCACATATACTACACGACCCGAACAAAGAATCCGCTCAAAAAGATGCAGTCGCTGATCGTGATTGCCTGCAAGCTTCTGAGAATCATCTATACGATTATGAAGAAGGGAACTGCGTATGATCCGAAAAAGATGCTTACGGACATTAAACGGCAGGAAAAGCAGGAAGCACTTGCTGCATAAGCACATCAAAATGATTATTCCAGAGCCTTGCCAGGTTCCGGATAATTCCGAGACCGGGCAGGGTTCTGGAAAGAAACCCGATGGAGTTGTATGGACAACTGCATCAGCACAATGACCAGCAGAAAATGAAGCAGGGGATGCGTCCACGGAATACCCGTACCCTGTGGAATGAACAGGTCAGTAATATCAAAATACAAACAAGAGCTGTAGCCTGCAGTAATTCACTCCGTAGGGCATGACCCTGTTCGAAAGCTTAGCAGGCACTCAGTGTATGAACAGGTGGGACGAAGGAAGTTGATACACGATACCATTAGACACGGAAGGTTCACCATCATAGTTAACAGAGGATTTATAGCCTTTATAAAGCAGATCAGAGGAACGTTTTATAAACTGCACCCCCTTTCAGCTATTCAGTACAAGATACAATGACTGTCATACACTTCTGGCTCTGTTTTGTGAGGCAAACATTTAAAGAAAAGCCTGAAAAATCAATGATTTAGGGCTTGACAATATAGGAAGGTCTATGCGAAAAGATGGAGAACGTCTGAATCAGTACCTGTAAACAGAGAATGACCGGGAGTAGTAAAACAAACAGCTCTCCCGGTCACACTTGCTATATTTTATTCTTTCGGCATTAACAGTATTGCCAGAAATAACCCGTCTTATTCTCGAGGCCGGGTGTGGGCAGCGCCCACGAAAAGCAGTAAACAGGTTAATGTCTGTTTCTTATGCAAAAAAATCAACAAAACAGGTATAACTTTGCGGAGACAGGCAATACTCTGAATAAGAAAATCATTCGACATACAACAAAGCAAATGGTTCGTCAAAAAACGATACATATCTGATTCTAATCAAAGCGGTCTCATTTCTTTAAAGACACAGAAAAATTTACAGCCTCTCGGCAGCCCTAAATCTTAGTGGTGTACATGATGGGTCTTCTTTTTGACTATATCTGGCGTAATCTCATCTTTTTGTCTTATCTGTTCCTTATCGGATTCTATAGCTTCTTTCAAATTGATACGATTCCGCTTTATACCAAGTTTTTCATCCGCCGCATGTCTAGTATCTGCAAATTTGCCTTCTTCAAAGCCATAACCGTATTTTTCTTTCAATTTAGCCTTGGTCGCAGTTTCCATCTCTTTCCTGACATCAGCTCTCTTTTGTGAAAATTCTTCTGCAGCATCCGGCTGTACTTTCTTCATTTCTGTAGTATATTCTGCTTCTAGCTGCTGATTATCTTTTTGAATCTGCTCTACCGCCGTAGACATCTTCTTATAATCTTTGTATTTTACTCCAAAATCAGCCTTTGCTTCTTCATATTCTACCGCAGATGTAAAACCACACATCCGGGCTATGCTCTGCATATAATCCTTACGGTCTTCAATCTGTTCCTGAAGTTCCTGTATCTGCTCTTGCAACTGTTTTTTCTTTATAAGCTGAAGAAGTGAACATGCCGCAAGTTCTTTTTTCAGCTTCTTGATTTCTTTCGCAGCGGAGGCATTGGCTTTTTCAGCTTTTGTAATTTCGATTCTGTACTTATCAAGACGTTCCTTCTCAGGTACAAGTTTCGATGACATGAATCCAAGCTTATGGGATAATACATTTTCTTCATACTTATTCCCGATGATTTTGGCTCTTATACCTTCCACCTTACGTGCAAGCTCTCCAACAAAATCTTTTGCAGCCTTGACCATCGTATCAATCTTAGCTTTAAGTTCCCTTACAAATTTGTTATGCTCTTTAATCTGCCGGTTGATATTTCCGATATCTGACCGGACGACATAAGCCTCCGGTGTTCCTTCACGGATTTCACGCTCAGCTCGTCTTTCCATATTGGTTGCCGCTGTTCCCATATGTAGTGTAGGAAGCTCGTCCTCACGTCCCTGGTCTTTAAATGATCTGCAATCTATTCTTGTCTCAGAATTAAGACTGGCAAATTTATCATTTACAACCTTCTCCCAGTGCTGCCTCCACTCAAAAATCCTGTCCTTACTATCCCAATACGCTATGATTTCATTTTTCCTGCCGTATGGTGTTGTTTTAGGAGAGCGGTTTACTCTCTCGAGACCACGTTCTTTTCCTTCTTCAGCTGTCAGCCATATCTTTTTCTTACCTTCAGAAAACTTATACTGTTTCTCCCAGCCTTCTTCTTTTGCCTGCTTAAATTCGTCTGCCGTAAATCCTTTTTCTTCTCCATCTCGGATACATAAATATTCTGTCTTCGACTTAGGCATCCATTTACCCTTTTCATCTATCGGACGCATAGTCGCCATGATATGAGCATGAGGATTTATGAACTGCATTTTACTTATATCTTTAGTAGGATTACCATCTGCATCTATAGGTTGATGTCTGTCATTCATAACCGGAGGATTATGAATCGCTATATCAACCACCATTCCTTGAGAAACAAGTTTTTCTCTGGCAAACTGTTCTGCTACTTCAATCTGTTGTTTCCTTATCAGTTCTATCGGAAGGGATAATTCAAATTCCCGACACAGTTGCGCATCCTTACTTTTTTCTAACATTTCAACAGCATTCCATAGAGTGCTCCTATCGGAATATTCCTGCGGGGCATTCTCATGTAAGATGATTTCTGTATGAACTACCCAGTTCTTTTTTGTAAAATCATGTTCTATGCCGTCATACTCATTAACAAGGTCTTCTCCTGCCCGATATGCTGCCGCTGCTACAGATGATCTTCCGGCATTTCTTCCTATCACTTGTACCGAGCAATGATATATCGCCATCTCAAAAACCTCCCTTCATCCAAAGCTAAAATCTATAGCCAGTACACTCCCGGTAGCCATGTCCCTTCGGAGAAGGGCGCACTTATACATCACGCCTAAAGTCGTGATGCCGTGCGCTCTGCCGAGGGCTGCTCCGCAGGGTCTTCCGACAGACTCTCCCGATGGGCACTTCCGTGGGAATCCTGCGGATGGCTGGTCGCAATAGCTCCACTTTTACGAATTGCCTGTAAAAGTGCCTCCTGAAACTGCTCATCGGTCATCGCAAGCGCTCCCTCTATCGCATTTTCTGCTATTGCTCCTCTTACGATTAAGCGGTGCGTACGTTGTTTACGCAGCTTAATCGCATCACGCTTTTCCTTCATCTGCTGTTGATGTTTCAACTGCAATTCAGTCAAATCGTTATTTTTTTCCATGCTGTCATCCTCGCTTTCTTTGAAATCAATCTGACATCAGTAAAAAAATGGGTGATGCCAATTTGACATCACCCGTAGCTCTCTTAATGGTGTCTACCATGAACTCTGATTTTTGGCTCATCCATCGCCAATGCAGGTTCCGGTTTTACCATTATCGTTCGCTCCATCGTCTTTACTTGCTCATCTGCTTTCTCTACCATCTTATCCTTCGCCTTGTAAAGACTCTTTTCAACGGAATTGATAATATCTGATGCAGTACTTCGTATCGTATTCATACTGCTTTTCAATTCGTCCAATTTCTTTCCGCTGCTCCATCCGGCAACGTAACCAAATGAATAATCTGATGAATCAATTCCGAAATGCTGACAGACCGTATATGCAACACTTTCAGCCTCGACTTCCTTTGTGCGTCTGTCCGGAAGGTTATCCTTTTCTTTGCCGGTATCTTTGTCATGAAGTATAGAATGCGCAATCTCATGGATACAGGTCTTTAATGTTTGCTGCTGACTCATGCCTTCTTTTACAACAATCTTCTTATCTTCAAGATGATAATATCCGTGGGAGCTACCTTCTATTTGTCTTAATTCAATAGGTACAGGTGATACTTCTTTAAGCGCATCCATTAAGCGGTTAAATCCTTCAACATCGTTCTGCAGGTCGGATGCTATTTCTGGCAAATCCCGTCCCTCTGTCTGAGAAACATCAAATACCGTAGTTACCTTATATGCTGGTATTGTTGCCTCGACTCGTTCTCTTAAGGGCTTCCCATCACTGCCAAGAACAGGTCTCTGAGTGTTTGGATCAATCCTGTCCACATCTTTCTTTATTTTGTATGGAGAAGGAGCAAGGATACGAATACCCTTTTGCCCCTTCTGTACATGTCGGTCAAAGTTCTTCTCCCATGATGTATAGCCAGCAACATAAGTTGCATCCGGTTTTTGCATAGCAATCAGGAGAGAATTATTAAAGCTGTAATTGTGAAACCGGGACATTATCTTCAGATAATTCATATATCTGTCAGATTCAAACAAATCTTTTATTCCCTGTTCCAACTTGTCTGTTATTTCCCTGACCTTATCTGCCTGAGATGCAGCTTTATCAGTTGTAATACTTCCTATCGTTTCCATTTGATTCACTCTTACCCTTTCCATCCGGCAGGACTATATAATCCTGCCGGTTCTCGGTATCTTTGATTCTCATAAATGTTGCGTAAAAATCTGTGTAATCAGTAATATTGTGCTTCTCCATAATTTGCCTCCTTAATGACTGTGAGCATGTCCTTTAGACAGCCCCTCTGTTAACGTTTCACCCATTTTTTCAACAGGAGCATCCGCAAGTGTTAATTTGCGACCATCAAACCTATATACACTGTCAGAGAGTTTATCCGTCTTGCTTACTTCTGTGGCATTCACATCATGTACCATTGTTTTAAGGTCGTTTATATCTGACACAACGCTCTGCGGAACCAGAATAACCTCATGGCGGCTGCTCGGAAGTACATAGAAGTCTTCCCCCAGTTTTTCATGAGCCGCTTTCATTGTTTCCTGTGAAGTGATGGCAACAGCACCATCAAGCTTCTGTTCATTCGTAAGAATCCACATTGGACACTGTTCACCCTGCATCTGAATCAGCTCATCGGCATAGTCTTCAGGCATACCGTCATTGAGCATAAGCTCGCGCATCACTTCACCCATAGTCTGGCACTTAAATTCCTGACCATCCGTATTTGCATGGGCGGCTTCCATTACCTCTTCAGATGTCATTTGTAAAGACTTACAGATATCATCTGTTACAAGGAAACTTCCATTTTCGCCCACTTTAAATCTTGCAACCACAGACAAATCTTCGATATTCTCATGCGGCACATTTTTGAGCATCTCTTCATTGTCAGCAGTATTTATTACTGTACAATAAAGGTTTTCTCTCGCTGATTCCTGCGTGAGTTTTGGCATTTCCGGCATGTCAGATTTCTGTCTTCCAATGTTCTCTGCTGTATTTTCAGCAAGTTCAGATACACTGTATCCGTCCTTCATCATCTGATATAAGTCATCCAGATATACAGTCGGAGCCACCGGATTATCAGGATATCTTATAGATACCCCGTCCTTAACTACACCGTTATTCTTTGTGACTTCATGTCTCTGAAGTTCAACGCCATCATGTTCCATATTCTGTTGTAATTCGTCCATAAACTGTTTAACAAATGCTTCGTACTCCATAATTTAACCTTCCTTTCTTAAAATGCCTGTATCGAAGTACAGATTATCCATATCCTTCGCTTCACGAACCGGAAAGAGCCCAAGTCTTGGTGCTTCTTTCCATTCATCAGCATTTACAACAACGTCATCATCAAAAACAGCTTCCACTTCCTGTTGTCTGACATTTTCAACCTCAGGGAACAGCTGTCCCAGTTTGACATACAGAGCATCTTCATCCTCTACGCTAAAATCACTGATTGGCGTATCTGAAAATATCAGATAATGCGGTAATGTCCCGTTTTTCTCTGCCACAATCCCGACATAATTCGACTTCTCTGTTTTGGTCTCTTCAACAACGATACAATCATCAGGTACAACTACAGTTCCGTTTAAAAGCTTAATCTTCTGGTACATCATAATATGCACTTCCTTTCTTTAAGGCGGATGCCTGCGGCGAATATACTCGCCGCAGATGTACATCCAGTTTACATATTGCTTATATTCTTGTTATATTTGACAATCTTCTCCGCTATTGGCTTCAAAATCTTGTCTTCGTAATAAGGCACCTTTTTAACCCTACTGTATCCATAAGGCGTAATAAGAATTGCCTCTCCGCTGTTCTTTAATGTCATCAGGTCAGAAGGCTCAACAATATCCTTTTCTTCATAAGAAACCGTTGTTTTTCTATCCTTGGTACTCCCACCGCTCCAACTTGTTTTTCTGACCTTATACTTTCCGCACCACGAGCATACAGATTTTTGCGTTTTACTCGATGATGCCGATAAAACAATGACATATGGGCAGTTACTTATTAAATCTGCGACCTCGTTTTCGGTAAATGCCGACATCAAAGCCTCTGTTGACTGCGTTATCAGGAACAGACATACCTTTCTGCTTCGTAACGTTCTTGCTCCGTCAAGAAGTCTGTCCAGCTTTCCAGCACTTAAAATCCTTGGCAGCTCATCTATTACAAAGATGACTGGTTCAGAATCTTCCGGTCTTTTCTCTAACTGACTCAACGTCTGGTTGATAATCAGCTGCATCACGTCATAATAGGCTGACAGTTTTTCTTCACGTATGGACAGATAAACACTGTATCCCTCTTCCAGTTTTAATGGATTCAGCTTGCTTGGATTATCCTTGAAGGCGTATCTGACATCCTGGTCATTTGCAAAAATAACAATATGATTGCTCATTTCAGCTACGATACCACCAAGCGTTTCGTCTTCCATATCCTTAAACTGAACAATATAACGGTATTCCACCGAATTTGGTTTTGCATTGTCCATAACCGCTTGGATGCTTTCCTTTACAGGTCTTCCTAGAATCTCATCAATGATTCCAACAAAATCTCTTGCTCCCTGCTTGTAGTAATATATAAGAAGTCCTAACAAAAGGTTCCTCGCTGAATTTTTCCAAAACGGGTCTTTAAGTCCGGCTGGCATTGAAATCAGCGAATAAGTTATCGTCTGCATCGTTTCCATTATCTGCTGTGTGCTGCTTTTTTCCGTCAGGTTATAAAGTGGGTCATATCCATATTTACTTCTGTCAGACGGATTAAATATAAGTACGTGCTTGCTTCCATACTTTGCTGATTTGAAACTTAGTTCTCCTTTGATGTCTACGGCAAATATCCGAGCCTTCTTATTTATAAGTAATGCCGGAATTACGAATGCGCTTGACTTACCCGAACCAGAACCGCCTATCAAAAATACATGTCCGTCTTCTTCCAGCAGTTTACACACATATTTTCCTGTGCGTTTATCCTTCCCAAGGATTATTCCGGTTGGTTCCTTATGTAGAAGCTCCCTTGGTATTTCAGGATACATAGCCTTATGTTTTCCGGTCATGGCATCCTCTTCCTTTGGCTTTCCAAGGCTCTCACTATATATAAGAAGAACTGGTACAAAGGATATCAGCAGACACATAATCCAGTTTTTCTGGTCTATCAATAATCTTGGGTTATTTGCCTGAAGATATTTGATAATACCGGTCATCACAATCGGCTGTATCCATATGCCGGATAACATTAACTTGTCAAAGAACTTTTTCATGTCCGCACCTCTTTCTCATCCGTCAGGAAATTATGCAGACTGTTTTCATTTATGTAGTATTTCTTTCCGCTTTTTATAGCCTCGACCTGTCTTGTAATGCATAACTTCCGCAGGAAATAATCTGGTAATCCTGTTTCAATCGCTGCCTGTTTTATCGTTATCATCGAGGGAAGCATTTTATCATTCAAATTCATCACTCCTTTCCTCTGTCCCTCTATCATTATTATAGTTCGTAATACACGAAAGTAAACTGACATATTTTTTACATAAATATTGATTTTCTCCTTTATTTGATGTATATTTATTTCGTATCGCACGAAAGGAGGGTTCACTATGGATTTTGAACAAAACGAATTAAAAGAGATATGGGCAAGGAGTGATGAATATTTCCAATTCAGATATGAAGAATACAGAACCTTCGGTGGCAGATTAAAAAAATGGCGTGAACTTAACGATATATCACAGATGGAAATGGCTGAGGCCATTTACAGCTACCGTAAACTACTTGGTCTCGAGGACGATGATATTTTAAACGAGGAATTAAAGAAAGAATATACTGGGAAGGCTGAATACAAGCCCATCGACTATGAAATTGATGCTAAGCGCACTCAAAAAAAAGAACGCCGCATCCTAAGTTTAATGCGGACTTATCATAAATGGGAAGCAAAGGAAACAGATTCTTTTTCAGCCGATACGCCATTCTCTATGACCAATCTTCGCATTCTGAAACATATACTTGAATGTGACTATGAGTTTTTATTTTGTGAGATAGATACGCCTCACAAACATACAGACGAGATATCCGAGCAGACAGGTCTTAACAGGTCTACTATCGAAAAGTTATTTAGCTATGACAAATCCTATATGCAGGATAGCGAAAAAACATCTTCCGCCACTTATGCCCACAGCATTATAACCGCCTTAGATAAAATGATATCTGATGATGACTTGATGGCATACCTCAGCTGGTATCTCACCAATATTGATAATGCAGAAGAAAAGTCTGATGTTAGCGATGACGATAAGGATAATGAGTTTTCTACTATCTCCATCAATAGACCTGTCGCAGGTGTCCCTACCGAGGATGCATATATGGATGGCACTACCGATGTACTTACCCATGATGATATCCATCTCGTCTATTTGATTACCATCGCTACAAAACTCAGTCAATTAAGAACAGCAAAAAGAAATCAGGAAATAATATATCCAGCGGACTTTCCTACATTAGATAAGATTGTATTGGCTGAAGACGGTGACTCATTCGGTGTCAGACTTCGAAAATGGAGAGAATATAATCATTATACTCAGGACAATGTTGCTGACCTTATATATTCTTACCGAAAAGAACATAATCTTGAAAAGACTGTAAAAGGAACAGCATACATGCCAGAAAAAGTCAGCGTACTCCGCACATACCAGAACTGGGAAGCAAAATCTGAAGACGAGAAAGATACTCGTCTATCTATGACTGACTTATTTATATTAAAGTCTATAATGGGATGCGATTATGAATATCTATTTGGTGAAATCAATACAATGAATATCCCTGAACATACTTTATTTCACGAAATAGGACTAAGCCCTGAAAACATAGATAAACTGGAACGTTATGCTAAATCTCTTCAGGAAAAGGTACCTAATGTTCCTGCATATGCTGGTAAAATCCTGACAACCATCGACCTGATTGTCAGCGATAATGATTTGCTTTCAAATCTTGCCTATTATTTATCAGACATGCCGTTTTATGCGAGTATGAGATTGTGCAGCATACTGAAACCCGTACAAATTCATGGTCTTCCTTATCCAACACAGGATGCTTATGCCGATTATCTATTCCCAGAAGAAAACGAATTGAGGAATGTGTTCTTTCCGGCAATGTTTAATAGTTTGATAGAACTACGAAAGAGAAATATTTACAATAATCAGCCAATAATTGACCACACGAACAGAGAATACACTTAATAAAGATTAGCCTTGCAGGTCTCTCCTGTGAGGCTTTTCTTTTAAAACAAAGGATTTTTGTTGCATAAATTTCGAAACTACAACATCGAAGTATGTTTTCTCGTTTCCTGTACGCCTTCGTTTCAAACGATAATCATCATGATTGATTATTTCGAGTATGCAGTCCAATAGCGATGACATCTCTGTATGAAGATGGAATCCATCCGAACCAGAATGACGATGGAACACCAGATATGTATATGAGAAGCTTTTTATATTATGTAGCTGCTTTTTAGGTACTGTAACTTGTTTCTTTAATATGAGCCAGTGGTCACCGTTCTGTGATTCAAGTTCACAAACATCGGAAACACACATCTTCACCTTAAAATATTCAAGCGTTATAATTGATAGCTCTTTTGATGTAAACATATAAGTATCACTCCCTTCGTTAATTCAATGATTATCAATATACTCAACACAAAATACATTGATAAGATTCAGATGTATATACTGATATGGAATCTGTTAAAATTGGATTACAAAATACATTAAATACATCTTTTTTACCTATAAATATTTTAATGGAAATATGAGGAAGGAGGACCTGTCATGTTAAAAGATCATTCGCAGTTACAATTATCATTGTCACCTTATCAGGGGCTTTATGATGCGATCATTCCCGCAGATCATCTTTTGCATAGAATTAAAGAAAATATAGACTTCAGCTTTGTAAATCCAATGCTTCGTAAGCAATATTGTGAAAATTTCGGTCGCCCGGCAAAGGAACCAGAAATGATGTTTAAACTGCTTTTTCTGAAAAAGCTGTACGATCTTTCTGACGAAGCCCTGATTAGCAGCGCCCAGACGGACATGGCATATAAATTTTTCCTTGATCTGGAACCAGAAGCAAAAATGATAGATCCCAGTCTTCTCACAAAATTCAGAAAAACTCGTATTACAGAAGATATTCTGGAAGAAATGTTAAAAGAAACCATTCAACAGGCTTTTGATAAAAACCTGATCAAATCGGGAACCATTATCGTTGATTCCACCCATACAATTGCTTCTGTCCGGGCAAAATCTCCAACGCAGATTCTGCGGGATATGAGCAAACAACTTCGGAAAGAGGTTTATAAAACAGCTTTTGAATTATCAGAGCGATTTCCTGAGAAACCCTCTTTGGAAGCAGGGCTGGATGAAGAAATTGCCTATACTAAGGAACTACTCCAGGTTCTGGAGGAAGGAATAAAATCCTGTGGAAATAAAAAGATACAGAAACTTTCTCATGAAATGAAAGAACTACTAGAAGATGAGCGGCTCAAAGAGATCCGATCCAAAGATGATAAAGATGCACGGTTTGGACATAAAACGGCAACCAGTACGTTCTATGGATATAAGAATCATCTTGCGATGACTGAAGAACGTCTCATTGCGGGGATCACTGTAACAGATGGAGGAGCACCAGATGGGCAGTAATTACCAAAACTGATAGAAAACGTGAAGGAAAATGGAATAAAAGTTACAGAAGTTATAGGCGATATGGCATATGTCAGTGATGACAATCTGGAAGTCTGCGGAAAAGAGATTACATTGATTGCCAGGACCAATACAGCAGTAGCTGCTGCAGCAAACGGGAACCTTGAGGAAGGTTTCTGCTTTAATAAAGATGCTGGGATGCTGCAGTGTCCTGCCGGAGAGCTTTCCACGCGTGTAGAAAAAAGAACGGCCAAAAATGGGAATACTTATTTAAGATATATATTTAGCAAAGTAACGTGTCGGAAATGCCCCCAAAGAGAAAAATGCCGTGTAGGAAGATCAAACGCTAAAACAAGAAGCTACAGTATCACGCAATCAAGCGAGAAAAATCTTGAAAGGCTTAAATTTGAAGAAAGCGAATGTTTTCAGGAGCGAATGAAGATTCGGCACAGGATAGAAGAAAAGAATGGAGAACTAAAGGAAGCTCACGGTTTGCGTAAAGCAGATTCGAGAGGTTTATTTGCTATGCATCTGCAAATGTATTTTACGGCATTTACAGCAAATGTAAAACGAATAGTAAGATTAGAGGAGCTGGCTATGGAGTAAACCATAGCTTTTTATGATTTTCCTAAGTAAAGATTTGAAAATAATATAAAAGAAAAACTTCCACTTAAGAAGAAATGGAAGTTTTTCAGTGCCCTTGTATTATATGGATTTTCGGCGTTTTTTCCTGAGAAAGACATTTTTTTATTTGATTTATCCAAAATGCTAATATATTAGCGTTTTGATTTAATGAGTATATTTCATTCCTTCGGATTGCCGCCATACACGTACATTTTTTGCTTTTTTGCCATGAAAATTTTGCGGATAACGGGTTCGTTACCCCGCTCTTTCTCTTATCTGGGTTGCGTTCCGCGCAAAATGACCTTCGGGTTGAGAGAAAGAGAATCATGACGTGAAAATCATGCATTTGTCCGCTTCATCCGGTCAATCGGCTGTTTTTTGGTGTCAGTTGGAGTAGTTAGGGCTTTTTCCAGACTCCATCCGGCTTTTTCGCGTTTGTCGAAGACAAATTTGCTGATCCCATAGGCTTCTGCCATGGCTGCCTTTGATTTGTAACGGTTCCCGAGATGGTCCACCACCTTCAGATGCTTTTCCTGTTCGATATCCTCGTAGGTATAGCCCTGAGCCATAAGTCTGGATACAGTTTGCTGCGGGATACCCTTCCGCTTCGCAAAGTCTGATGCGGACTCATAATAATCATCCTCGCCGTAATCATCATACGCATGGGTCTGTCCGAGTCGTCCGAAGTTCCACGGCGTGTCCAACTCAAAATGGCACAGTACCGTGCGTGGACTGACGAACAGGCTGTGACCTTCGATCGTAAACCAGTATTTGTTATCCGTCTTCATGCTAATCTGTGCCGGGTCTGTGTGGTTTCTCTGCCGGTCAAACAGCTCCAGCATCCCGGCATGTTCTGAAATCATCTGCATTTCTATTTCCTCCTAAAATTGAAATGTGAGGTCGACCACGGGAAATCCCGTGACCGGCCTCATGTGCTTTATATCTACAAACAAGTGAGTAAATTCTGCGATTGTATAAAGATATACATTTTCCATTTTGGATATTTTTTGGAACATATCCAAAATGCATTCTACTGATATTAACCCATTTTGCGGATAGCGGTTTTTGAAATTCTTGTAACCCATTTCATTCCATTTTTGTAACCCACTTCAGTACACTATTTTTGAACTTTCCAAAATGGAGCGATTTTAAAAAGTAAGTTTTATTGTATTATTTTATCCATTTGCAATCGAAGCTCTATTATATATATCTACAATGTCATCAAAGAAAGTTCTTCTCTTATATCGTTCAGGTTTTCTACCCCTCATCTGATAATCATCATGACTCACAATTTCCAATAAACAATCTTCCATCGAAACACATCCTCTCTGAAAGTGAAACTTATCTGTATCATGATGTTTATGCATCAATATATAAAAGCCATCATTGCTTTGTGTTATTCTCCAGCTATGCTTTGTATTAATTGATTTTAAAATACAACAATCAACTTGAAGTGAAATAACCGAGAAATAACCATTCATAATTATTGATAGGTCTATTTCTGAATACATCATTAACCTCCTACACTATCCTCTTCTTATTTGGGAATTACCTGATTGATTATGTAATTGAATATTGTTCTCCAATTACCCTTTACTGATATGAAATAGAGATAACTGTACTTGTCTTATCAAGAGATATAACAATAAATACAATTATTAAAGACTACTGTATATATAGTAAGATTATCTTTACATTTACCCTTTATATATACAATAAATACATATAGATATTATGTTTAGATTTCCACCAGGATGAGCACAAGTTCTATCACCCCCACACCTGTTTCATCCAGCGCAAAATCCCTGATCTTTCTATAAATTCCGCCCTGCTCTGTTGTATGTTGTTCCGTTACATTCTGTTCTATATGATTATCTCTTTGCTTTTCCATCTCATATCCTCCTTTTAACCAAACGCGATCCATGCCGGAACCGTGATCATCGCCATCACCACAGCCAGGAGAAGAAACAGCGGGATCAACAATTTTGTACCTGCTTTTTCTCCCATACGTTTTGCCTGGTGCTTACGCTGCTCAAAGGCATCTGCCATTTCTAACCGCAGTGTTTCCCTTAAATTTTTAGAGCCGTTTTTTCGATTCTGCTCTAAAAGCCCGGAAAACTTCCTGTACTGCTGCAGCCCGCATCTGTTTCCAAATTCCGCAAAAGCACGTGCTTCTGACTCCCCGCTTTTTAGCTGACTGCTGGTAACATACATTTCTTCATATACATAACGCAGCCCTCTGCGTCCTTCTTTCACAGCCATTTTATAATCCTCTGCGATCCGGTCCCAGGCAGTGCGTATACTCATGCCCGCCCCTAGGAAAATGATCAGCCGTGACAGCACCTCGGAATAATCCATAAGCAGCTGGTCTTTCCGTTCCTCTTCTGCTTTCTTTTTGTCGCTTTTTTCCTTCAGGCTTATAAATACCGCTGCAACTGCCCCCAGAAAGCACATTTGAAGAAATACAGGTTCCCTGGCTGTGCTGTAGGAAATCTCCCTGTCTTTGTATACAGAGGGCAGTGTAACCTGATCCTGATGTTTCTGTACCTCTTCCTCTGATGTGAGAAGTGATGTAAATTCCTGTATGGTACGTTCTTCTTCTGTATACAATGGAGGCCTGACTTTAATGGGAATCTCATATTCTTCCGGCCAGTTTCCATCTGTCATCCTCACTTTTAAGATGACCGGCCACTGATCGATAGCCTCATCCCCTGTTTCAAACTCCCAGGTATGCACCGTTCCATCACTTTCCACCAGTTCCGGATCCGATGACTGCCAGCTAAGATGCACTCCTGCTCCCTGCCAGTATGCAGGCAGCTCCAGATCCTGCCTTACCTCTTCCAGTGAAAGGTTGTCCCCTTTGATCCATTCCGGAAGCTGTTTTAAGATTTCCTCATATGCCTGATATGCTTCTTCTTTTGTATACTGCCTTGCAGAAACAGGCAGTTTTAAAACCACTTCCTTCTCCTGATCCACAAGCCCCTTTACATACAGTTCCTGGTCCACCTGTCCATCATCGATATCCGGTCTTTGGATCACATTTCCTGCTTCTATTACAGGATCCATGCCCTGTGCCAGCCATGCAGCAATTCCCAGAAAAATACCGGCTCCCACACATAAAATCTGCTTTTTCCACTTACAGATCTTTTTATAAAATTTTCTCTTCGTTTCTTTCATACATTCATCTGCCTTATAATGGGATATCCAGGATCTTCTTTGCCAGAAATACTGCTCCCACATATATCCCCAGGCACGCTGTCATAAAAATACGACCCAGCCAGGTTTCATACATAACATGAAAAAAGCCCGGTGATGTAAAATCGATATACAATATGATCCCAAAAGGAATTCCGTTCATGATCTTTTGTTCAAATACCCTGGCAGCTGTCAGTGTATGGATCTCCTCCTGTACCTGTATCTTGTCACGGATGATCCCGGCCGTCTGGCTTATAATATCCGTCAGTTCCCCTCCGCTTCGTTTTGCCGCTGCAAATACCTGGGCAAACTGATCCACATCCTGAATACCGCTGCGCCTTCCCATATCAGCTAAAAGCAGTTCCACCGGACGGTTCATCCTTACCCCTGCTTCCATATAGGAAAACTCTTCTGTGATCATCCCTGTTTTTCCATAAAGGCCTTCCAATTCTTTTACACTTAACGAAAGACTGTTTTCCAGAGAATAACCGGCGCTTAAGAAAGATGCCAAAACCATGATCCCCTCTTTAAACTGCAGTGTCAGCCTGCGGATCCGTTCTTTTTTCAGATCCTTTTTCTTATAGACCGGATACAGAAAAGCCACTGGAAGAAGAAATAAAAATGCAAGTACACTGCGATAAAATGTATAAGCACAAAGTCCTGCTGCCCCGGCTCCCATGATCAGATATTGCATCCATTCTTTTTGGGATAATTGATATTCCCTGTAATCCGGCGGTCTTGCCCTGCCGTTTAAATCCTCTTTCTGCTTTTCCCTGCCAGAAGACCTGCTCCACCTTTTTCTGTTAATCTCCTGCATCAGCAAGTTTTTCCCTCGCCTTAAGTTCCCCTGTTTTCTTAAGTCTTTTTTCCTCTCTGTCATAGACAAAAAGTGGCTTCTGTTCCACTTTTCCATTTTTATATCCCCCTATTTCTACAATCGATAATACTTTTCTGCTCCCGTCTTTTAATCTTCCCAAATGAACCATAATATCAAGGGCCGACGCGATCTGGCTGCGGATCGCATCTAAAGGCAGCTCTGCTCCCATAAGCACCATTACTTCCAACCTTGAAAGCATATCCTGGGGACTGTTGCCGTGACCGGTAGATAAAGAACCGGGATGGCCTGTATTCATAGCCTGAAGCATATCTAAGGCCTCTGCCCCTCTTACTTCCCCTACAATGATCCTGGAGGGGTTCATACGCAAAGAGGCTTTGATCAGCTGACTGATGGTGATCTCACCTTCTCCTTCTGTATTGGCATTGCGGGTCTCTAACCGCACCAGATTGGGAACATGGGTGATCTGCAGCTCTGCAGAGTCTTCAATGGTGATCACACGCTCTGTTTCCGGTATAAAAGAGGAAAGAGCATTTAAAAAAGTTGTTTTCCCGGAGTTTGTACCGCCACAGACAAACAGGTTATATTTCGCTTTTACCAGCTGCTCTAAAAACTGGGCTGCTTCCTCTGTCAGTGCCTGGAAACGGATCAGCTTCTCAATGGTAATGGGATCCGGGAATTTACGGATGGTCACCACCGGACCGTCAAGTGCAACAGGCGGCAGTACAATGTGGACTCTGGATCCGTCCTCCAGCCTGGCATCTGCAATGGGAGAAGATACATTGACGATCCGGTTTACCTTTCCTACGATCTGCTGGATAATGTCCTCTAACTGCTCTGTTTTTTCAAACCGGCGGTTCCATAAGACCATGTTTCCCTTTTTCTCTATAAAGATCTTTCCCGCCCCGTTGATCATGATCTCGGTTACATCTTTATCATCTAAAAGTTCCTGGAGGATATCCAGCCGACGGAAACTGTCATACAGACTGTTTCGCAGCCACAGCCGTTCCTTTAAAGGCAGATAAGTTTCTTTCCCCTTTTGCCGGATCGCTGTATCGATCTGTTCATAAAGCTGTTCATCCTCTAAATAGATCTGATCTTTTAACTGCCCCATGACATTTCTTCTTAACTCTCCCCGGATCACTTCCCGCCTTCCGTTTAAACTGCCCTGTTCCCCTTCCAATTTTTAATATCCCCCTTCTAAAAGTTTTCGCACATAATCGCCCATTTCGCTCCAGAGAAGCTGCTCCATATAGCCGCCCAGCCGGATCCCTGTTTTTATTTCCGGCAGATGCAGTTTCTGTATCTTTTCTTCCATGCCTTTATGGCCTGCTTCTTTCAGATAGGTTTCAAAATCCTCTAACTTCGCAGTGGATACAGGATCATCTAACACCGGCATGTACACAACATCACAGGCTGCAAACAGCTCCAAAGACCCTTTTCCCATGTGTCCCATATCCACAACGATCCGTTCATAACCGCTTTCTGTCCCGATCTGTTTTAAAAGACCTGCGATCTCTTCCGGCTGGGCCTGGTCTAAATCTTCCCCATAAGCGGCAGGTGGGATATAATCTACATTTCCATGGGACAGGATCAGGGATTTTAATTTCAGCCAGTTAAAATCTCCCTGCCTGTACAGATAAAACACATCGGAAAGATCCTGTTCATATCCACCGCAGACCAGCTTTGAAAAACCGGAATATTCTTCTAAGCTGATAAAAAGAACGCCCTGGCTCTTTCCAAGCATATGGGCCAGTGTTAAAGAAAAAGATGTTTTTCCGCAGCGTCCTATGGGTGAATAAATACCCATGATCAGTGCCCTTTTTCCCATAAGTGCCAGTCCCGGCTCCGGGGGAACGGTACAGTAACAGGCCATCACTTCCTGTAAGATACAGTCACCGGACTGAAACTTATAAACCGAGGCTTCCTCCTGTGACACAAACTCCCCGTCACAGAGAAGCATTTTTAATCCGGCTTTTATCTCCTTTGCTTCCTCTCTTACTCTTTCTCCCACTAAAAGAATGGCAATCTCATGGTCCCTGCCATAGGCTTTCAGTTTTTCCAGGTCTGAAAATGCCATTGCCTGAAAGGGAAATGTCTCCTTCTGGTTTACATATTCGGCCAAACGCCCTGCATACAAAGGATCTTCGTCATATACGACCATTACTTTTATCATGTCTTCTCCTCCTAAAAGATCCATTTTTCCAGAAAGACCAGAACGGTTGCCATACAAAAGCAGGTTCCCAAAGGGATCACACATTCTGTTCCATCCCGGACCGGATCATAATATTTTTCTATTTTTTTATTGCTGAGTATCTGCCTGATATAGGCTGACAAATAAAGAAATCGTTGAAAAGCGCTGCCGTATCGCAACATTTTTTGAAGGGACCAGACAGCCCCTAAGATAAATCCTACACATAAAATTTTTATTGTTTCCGAAAAGCCCAGCCAGGCTGCAAGAAGCGCCACAAGCTTCAGATCTGCGGCTCCTATCATGCCCAGGCTGTGTAAAAATATCCCCAAAACCAGCACAGCCACTCCCCGGACCAGAAAGCCGGATAGTGCCAGCAGCAGCCATGGGATCTTACTCCCTGCTTCCAAATCCGCAGCCTGAAAAACCAGTGACATGATCCCGGACACTATCCCAAAAATAATAAGCCTGTTAGGGATCCTGTAATATTTCCAGTCAGACCATGCTGCCAAAAGCAATGTCCCCCAGAATACACTCTGACTTAAATAACTTAAACTCCCATAAACCGAATTTCTCACCTCCCAAACCAAAACATAAACTCACAAAATGACCCACTTATCCCTGTATCTGATTAAACTCACAACTGGATCCTGTGCTGAAAAATCGCACTAAAAATTACAGAATTAAAAATGAAAAATAGATTTTTCAAAGAATGTGACCTTATTATGCCGTACTTTCCCCCTCCTGTCAAGAGGTATTTTTCTATTGACCCCGATGCCCTGTAATGGTAAAATACTATTAGTTTAAAAATTTAAACCAAAGGAGGGGACGGTTATGACAACGGTACAGGATCTGCAGAAGCAATTTCATTGCTGCATGCCCCTTTTTATTGCCTTGGGAGATAAGGTCCGGCTTTCCATCGTGGAACTTCTTACAGAAGCAGCCGTGAGATCAGAGGACCCACAGGGAACCATCGACTTTGAAGGTCATGCCATGAATGTAAACGAGATCACACGCCGCACCAGCCTTTCCCGACCTGCCATATCCCATCATCTGAAAATTTTAAAAGATGCGGGTCTGGTAGGTGTACGTCAGGACGGGACAGCCAATTACTACTATCTCACCTTACGTGACTCCACCCGGTCTCTTATGGAGCTGGGATACAGACTGGAGGAGTTCATGTAATCCATGCATAATTCTTTTTTTCCCAGATATACTAATTGATGCCAAAGTAAACCAGTCAGAAGTTGGGAGATGAAGATTTATGCCGGGATTTTTAAAAGCCATTCGCGAAGCTGCAGCCGCAGCACCTGTAAACCAGGATCTGGTTTTTACAAGACGGAAACTGTGGGATGATATTGAGCGCACCCTCTGGGCCCTGGAAACAGCCCAGAACCATTTTGAGCAGGCCACAGAGCCGTCGCTGATCGACTGCTATATTTACGAATGGAATGCCGCGCAGCTGCGCTATCAGTTTTTACTGAGAAAATTCAAAAACATGGAGGACTGACAACATGAGTACCTGGTATGAACAAGCTATCTTTTATCATATGTATCCTTTGGGGATAACCGGAGCTCCAAAGATAAACGTGCAGACAGAGGTGACAGACCGGTTTAAAGAACTGGATCAGTGGATCCCACATATCCGTTCTTTAGGCTGCAATGCCATCTACATAGGTCCTCTTTTTGAATCATCCAGTCATGGATATGACACCAGAGATTACAAACTGGTTGACCGTAGGCTTGGAACTAACGATGATTTCCGCGAATTTACAAAGCTTTGCCATGAAAATGGCATTAAAGTGGTAGTTGACGGTGTTTTCAACCACACAGGCCGTGAGTTTTTCGCTTTTAAAGATATCCAGGAAAAGAAATGGGACTCCCCTTACAAAGACTGGTACAAAGGGGTAAATTTCGGCTGGCAGAGTCCTTTAGGGGATCCATTTGGCTATGAAGCATGGCAGGGACATTTTGAACTGCCTTGTTTAAATCTTTATAACCAGCAGGTAAAAGATTATCTTTTTGATGTGATCCGTTTCTGGGTGGACGAATTTGACATTGACGGCATCCGCTTAGACTGCGCCAATATCCTGGACTTTAATTTCATGAAGGAAATGCGTGCAAAGACCGCTTCCATGAAACCGGATTTCTGGCTTATGGGTGAAGTCATCCACGGTGATTACAGCCGCTGGGTGAACCCGGAAATGCTCCATTCTGTTACGAACTACGAGCTGCACAAGAGCATTTACTCCGGCTTTAATGACCACAACTTCTTTGAGATCGCACATAATGTCCGCCGTCTGGAAGCCATTGGAAGACAGCTTTATACCTTCCTTGACAACCACGACGAAGACCGCATTGCCAGCAAATTAAAGGTAAAAGAGCATCTGTATCCTGTATACACCTGTTTAATGACTCTTCCGGGAATTCCGTCTATTTACTACGGCGGTGAATGGGGCACCGAAGGAAAACGTACTTCTACCTGTGATGATGACCTGCGTCCCTGCATTCCGGCTGAAAAAATACCGGAATTAAACTGCGAGCTTACCGATTTCATTTCCAGACTTGGAAAGATCCATGAAGAAAATGAAGAACTGCACACAGGAAAATACCAGGAACTGCTTCTTACCAACAGGCAGTATGCCTACGCAAGATGGGGAAATAACAGCCTGATCATCACTGCTTTAAATAATGATGACAATGAAGCCACATTAAACATCCCGGTTCCGATCCAGGCACAGACAGCAGTGGATCTTTTAAACAGCGATAATGAAACCTGTGAAAATAACGTTCTGCCTGTACAAAACGGCAGACTGGAAATTAAATTAAAGGGCAACTGGGGTGCTGTCCTTAAAATTAAGGGGGAAAATTAATATGACAATGAGAAAGCAGGCAGGCCAGACAAAGAAAAATACAACTACCGCAGCTCATAAAACCACCAGAAGAAGCGCTGGAACAAAAACTGCAGCAAAAAGCACACCTTCTAAAAAAGCTTCCGCCAACACCGGCCTGATCTCCGACCTGGACTGCTATTTATTCGGCGCAGGTACTCACTACGAGATCTATAAAAAGCTGGGCGCTCATCCTATGACCTATAAAGGCAAAAAGGGCATTTATTTTGGCGTATGGGCACCACATGCACAGGCAGTCCACCTGGTAGGCGATTTCAACGGCTGGAACCCGGAAGCCAATCCTATGACCAAAGTAGGACAATCCGGTATCTGGGAGTATTTTAATGCAGGTATGCAGGTAGGAGAGCTTTATAAATTCGCCATTACCACCGATACAGGAAAGATCCTTTACAAAGCTGATCCATTTGCCTTCAGCGCAGAATACCGTCCGGGTACTGCTTCCGTTACCGCAGATATCAGCGGATTTTCCTGGAATGACAGTGACTGGATCTCAAAGCGTTCCCAGGCAGATATGACCAAACAGCCCATCAGCATTTATGAAGTCCACTTAGGTTCCTGGAAGAAGAAAGACCGGGAAGAAAAAGACGGATATTATACCTATGTGGAAGCGGCTCATGAGCTGGCTGCCTATGTAAAAGAAATGGGCTATACCCATGTAGAACTTATGGGTATTGCGGAGCATCCATATGACGGCTCCTGGGGATATCAGGTGACCGGTTATTTTGCCCCTACATCCCGTTACGGAAGTCCAAAAGACTTCATGTATTTTGTAAATTATTTACATAAAAATGGCATCGGCGTTATCCTTGACTGGGTTCCGGCCCATTTCCCGAAAGATGCCCATGGACTGGCTGATTTTGACGGACATCCTCTTTTTGAATACGAGGATCCACGCAAAGGCGAGCACCCGGACTGGGGCACAAAAGTCTTTGATTACGGCAAAAATGAAGTAAAAGACTTCCTTATCAGCAACGCTCTCTACTGGGTAGAAGAATACCATGTAGACGGCCTGCGTGTAGACGCTGTTGCTTCTATGCTGTATCTGGACTACGGCCGGGAACCGGGCCAGTGGGTGCCAAATAAAAACGGCGGAAACCAGAACTTGGAAGCCATTGAATTCTTCAAACACTTAAATACCGTTGTCCAGGGCCGCAACCACGGTGTTGCCATGATCGCAGAAGAGTCTACTGCATGGCCGAAAGTCACCGACCACCCGGAAAATGACGGACTTGGCTTTACCTTTAAATGGAACATGGGCTGGATGCATGATTTCCTGGAATACATGAAATTGGACCCGTATTTCCGCAAATACAACCACAACCGCATGACCTTCAGCCTGACCTATTTTACCAGTGAAAATTATATTTTAGTACTCTCCCATGATGAAGTAGTACATCTGAAGTGTTCCATGATCAATAAGATGCCTGGGCTTGGAGAGGACAAGTTCTCCAACTTAAAGGCCGGTTATACCTTTATGTTAGGTCATCCCGGAAAGAAGCTTTTATTTATGGGACAGGACTTCGGCCAGTGGCATGAATGGGATGAAAAAGTCAGCCTTGACTGGTATTTAGCTGAAGAAGAAAGCCATAAAAAGCTTCAGGAATATGTCCGTGATCTTCTTCATATTTATAAGAAATATCCTTGTCTGTACCAGCTTGACAACGACTGGAACGGCTTCCAGTGGATCAATGCAAATGACGGGGACCGCAGCATTTTCAGCTTTATCCGCAAGGATGAGACAGGAAAGAAAAACCTGCTGTTTGTAGTAAACTTCACACCAGTGGATCGCCCGGATTACCGTGTAGGTGTACCGAAACGCTGCAAGCTGTCACTCCTTCTGGATAATGTTCACGGTGCTTATAAGCCCAGCCAGTGCCCTACTTATACATCCGTAAAGAGTGAATGTGACGGACAGCCATATTCTATTTCTTATCCGTTAGGTGGATATGGAACGGCGATTTTCCGGTTCTAATTTCCATAAACCTTGATCCAGATTTTGTCCGGATCCGGTTTTCACAGTTTGTGTACCTGAGACGCGCCCCCCGGCGCGTCCACCCACTTTTCCAGTTCCTGATAAAAAATAAATTTCGTTAATTTTTTATCAATTTCTGCTGTACTTTTAACAGTTCCTGTAGTAAAATAATAATCGATGCGGCAGTTCACACCGCAGCAGTACCGTATATAATGTGTGGAAGGAGAGTATGATTATGGCAAAAGAAATGATTTTCAGTAGTGCAAAAAAGGCCGTCTACCGTGACGAAGATACTGCCATTAAGGAATTCTGCGAAGGATTTCCGAAAGCTGAGGTTTTAAACGAGGCATTATGTAATGCAAGAGTGGAGACCATTGAAGCGCTCAATGTTCCAAAGATTTTGGGGGTAACGGTAACTGATGGAAAATGGTCTATTATCAAGGAATATGTACCAGGTAAGACCTTAGAACAGCTGATGGATGAAAATCCGGACAAGCTGGACGAGTACATGTCCCAGATGGTAGATCTGCAGCTGTTGATCCACAGCCAGGCTTGCCCGCTGCTCAACAAACTGAAAGAAAAGACCATCCGTTCCTTAAAATCCGTGGAACAGCTGGATGAAAGCACACGCTATGAGCTTTTGACCAGACTGGACGGAATGCCAAAACACACCAAACTCTGCCACGGCGATTTCAATCCATCCAACATCATTGTTGGTGATGACGGAAAGCTCTATGTCATTGACTGGGTACATGCTTCCCAGGGTAATGCAAGTGCCGACGTGGCCAGAACCTATCTTCTGCTCAGCTTAAAGGACAAAAAGAAAGCAGAACTGTACATGGATCTGTTCTGTGAAAAGACAGGTACAGAAAAACGCTATGTACAGGGCTGGCTTCCAATCGTAGCAGCCGCACAGCTGGCTTATAAGCGTCCGGAAGAGAAAGATCTGTTAGAGAGCTGGATCAATGTATTTGAGTATCAGTAAAATCTATTTACACATTTAGGCAGGACCGCCGATCAGCGGACTGCAAACTTACGGTCAGAAAAAGACAGGCCCCCTGCGAGCCTGTCTTTTTAATTAAGAATTCCTTTTGCAGTGGGTAACATTTTGTTTATTCGCTGTTTTTCTATGTCCAAATACAAAAACCCCTGCTTTAGGCAGGAGTTTTTGTAATGGAATTTTTTCAAAGCTTAATTGCAGCACACAAAGACATCCGATCTTTCAGAAGTTCCTCCACCGTCAGATAGCTCTTCTCATATCCAAGTGCCTCGCTAAGCTGCATCACATATGGCTTCTGCAGGCGTGCCTTCTTCAGCACTTCTTCCTGGGCAAATACTTCTTTTGCAGTTCCATCTGCCAGCACCTGACCATGGGCCATGATGATAACCCGTTCAAAATTCTCTGCCACAAAGTCCATATCGTGAAGAATAGCTATGACCAGCTTGCCCCGCCCAGAAAGGCTGCGGATAATGCTGCCAATGATCTGCCGCCCTTTCCAGTCCTGGGCAATTGTCGGCTCATCCAGGATCAGTACATCGGTGTCCATAGCAAGTACTGAGGCAATGGCTGTCATCTTCCGCTCATAAAGTTCCAGATCGTAGGGATTTTCTTTCTCCTTGCCAGACAGTCCTGTCAGTTCCAACGCCCAGGCTGCCTCTTTCTTCGCCTGTTCCGGATCCATGCCGATATTTAACGGGCCGAACAGGACCTCATCCATAACATTGTACTTGAAGATCTGGTCATCCGGATTCTGGAATACATAACCTACACTTCCTGCCAGCATAGCCACTGTCTTGCCTGAAATGTCCTCACCGTGGAAATAAATGGAACCTGAAACCGGTTTTAACAAACCCTTTAAAAGTTTGACCAGCGTGGTCTTTCCTGCTCCATTCTGGCCGATGATGGCGGTAGGACGCTGATCCAGCTTCATGTTCAAATCCTCTAAAACCGGAATATCTGCCAGATAAGAGAAATCCAGTTTTTCAATCCGGAACTGCTCATCCACAGAAGCAACGTTTTCAGCCTTCCTGCAAGTCCCAGACTGCCCGGACCTTGCGCCTGTTTCAGCGTTCTTTGCCTGTACCTGTCCGGTGCCTGCCGCACTCGCTCCCACTGCTTTTTGCACACCTGCTTCCGCATTCGCATGCTCATATACACCTAGCCGCTTCTCTCTCAGCACTTCCGCCGCCTCTTTCACTGTCACCGGATACGTTCCATCTGCCAGAGTCACCTGTTCTGCTTTACAAATGCGGGTAAATGCCGGCGCCTGGATCCCATAATCGTTTAAATCCGGCATAGAAAATACCTTCTGCGGCGTATCGAATGCAATCTGCTTTCCTTTGTGCAGAAGCAGAATGCGGTCACAGTAGGCCGCCAGCTTCTCAATCTTCTGCTCGATCATCAGAATGGTGATACCAGAGCCGGTCAGGGTTTCCACTGCCCTAAATACCTCGTCACTTCCCTCTGGATCCAGCTGAGAAGTAGGCTCATCCAGGATCATCACATCTGGCCGCATAACCAGCACACTGGCAATAGCCACGCGCTGCATCTGGCCGCCTGACAGATCAAATGGATTGCGATCCCGGTACTGCCAGATATCCAGAAGCTTTAAGGCTTCCTCTACCCGTTTTTTCATTTCTTCTGCCGGCACACCCAGATTCTGCATGCCAAATGCCACTTCCTCGTATACGTTATCCTTTGCGCCGGAAAGCTGGTTAAAGGGGTTCTGGAATACCAGTCCCACATGGCCGCACAGCTGTGCCACCGGAGTCTTGCCTGCCTCAATGCCATCTACCGTGACCATTCCGCCGTAAGCTCCTTTATAAAACTGCGGCACCAGCCCCATAATGGCCTGACTTAACGTACTCTTTCCAGCTCCGTTTTCCCCGATGATGCCAATAAACTCTCCCTTTTCCACCGAAAAGTCCAGTCCATCCAACGCCAGTTCCTTCGTGTGGGGATAACGGTATCGCAAATTTTCAACGGTTATCACAGACATCCTACAATCCTCCATACCACAGCCGCCAAAATGCAGACACCTAAAAAGATAGTGATCTCACGGTCTCCTTTATGGCGTGTCCGCTCTGTCAGCCAGGTTTTTTTCTTTCCTGCGCCAAAACCACGCACCTCCAGGGCAATGGCACGCTCTCTGGTATTGATCAGGGAACTCATGACCACAGGGGAGATCAGGGGCAGAAATGCCTTCCCGCGGGTTCTCAAATTTCCTTCTGTCTCCAGTCCGCGGCTGCGCTGGGCATCCATGATAGTATTCATCGTTCCCATCATCTGCGGGATGATCTGGAATACTGAGGTCACAATGTAGCCGAACCGTGGGGAAAATCCCCGTTTTTCCAGCTCATCAACAAATTCAGAGGGCTTTGTGGAAAGCACAAATACTGCAAAAGACAACAGCATATTTAGAATATTCAGACCAATATGAAGAGCATAAAATATGCCTTCCCGGTAAAATTTCAATCCGACGACCTGAAACAGCACATTGACGTTTTTCTGGTTGAACAATCCATGGATCAGAAAAATGGTCAGCAAGATCGTAAAGGAAAAAGCAATCAGCGGAAGGGTCTTTTTTAAAATTTTGCCACTGGCCAGCACAAGAAGGCTGACCGCAATAAACACGCCAAACATCCACAGCCGCCCGGAAATCAGCGGAATACTGATGGCGGCGGCTATGTACATCAATTTGGTGAAGGGATGCACCTTGGTCAGGTAAGTCCCGTTATCTACAAAAAGGCTAATACTTTTCATGTTCTGTTATATTTCCTTTTCTTGATCAGTCCAGAGTCTCAATCTCAGAATTTACCTCATACAGAGTAGTCAGTTTATTTGGAAGACCCTTTAAGATAAAGAATACCATGATCAGCGTGATCAGCTTGTCCGGTACATCCACTACGACCTCATCTAATAAAGAACCTAAGAATACCGGCATATTAGCTGCCTGGGTTGCTGCAAATACAGCATCACCCCACACGTTACCAGTAGTGCCGCCCCAGAACAGAACATTCAACGGAGTTGAAATAGCTACAGCCACAAAACCTGCCACACAGGCGGTGATGATAGCCTTCGGGAAGGACTTCATAAAGCCCAGACGTGCCATGATTCCTGCCGCCGCGCCAATACCAAGACTGGTCAGTGCATAAATCAACGTAATATTATCACCTGCGGAAAATCCGTAGATCAGGTTATTAGCTGCTCCGCAGATTGCTCCGATAATGGGACCACCCAGGCATCCACCGATACAGGTTCCAATGGAATCCAGCCACAACGGAAGCTTTAACACGCTGGCAAACAGCTTTCCAAGATAGTTAATACCGATGCAGGCCGGAATCAATACGATCACTGCCACATCAAATTTAGTTTTGAATAAATTCTTCATAACATACATCCTTTCCCATTTGATCGCTCCAGTTTCAGAAGCTGTATTTTTTGCTGCATTACTGTCTTGTTAACGCTGCAAACGCTGTCAAGATCTCATATTCCTCGCCCTGGGCAGTCAATGTCTCACCATCCACGTATCGTCCGATGTTTTCAGCTACATTGCCCTTGCAGGCTGCCACTACATTTAAAATAGATGCTGTCCTCATACCACGTATCCTGCCAACCACAAAAAGTGCCGCAGTTTCCATGTCAGACGCCAGCACGCCTTTCTTTGCCCATTCCTCATAAATAACCGGATTGTCATCCCGGTACAAGCAGTCATGACTTCTGGCAATGCCGGTATGGAACCGGCAGCCGGCCTCCTTTGCGCTCTCCTCACAGGCAGTAAGCAGCCTGTGGTCTGCAACAGCCGGATAACTAAGTGGCGCGTATCCAAGTGAAGTTCCTTCATCACGTACAGCGGCTTCTACCATAACCAGATCTCCGACTCTGACCTCCGGCTGCAGCGCACCGCAGCTTCCGATCCGCACAGCCGCTTCTACACCGATCTTTTGCAGTTCTTCCACAGCAATTGCCATAGACGGACCACCCATTCCGGTGGACATGACCAGAACCGGCACACCATTCCAGAAACCGCTGTAGCTTTTATACTCCCGGTTGAAGGTTAAGAGCTTTGCATCTTTTAAATAACCTGCTGCCCGCTCTGCCCGGGCCGGATCTCCCGGCAGCACTGCATACCGGATTCTCAGATTCTCCGGAAGCTGGATATGCGGCATTTTATTTTCTCCCATTTCACAATCTCCTTCCCAACTGTATGACACTTTGTACCTTGTATATCTGCCACCAGATTTTTTCATGTTGTTCCTTCTAAATCAGGAAAATGTACACCCATTTATGAATTTAACAATAATTTACGATAAAGATAACATTATCCTTACACAAAGTCAATGAAATGAGCCAATTCAGAGTCTTATTGTTAATAAATTAACATATTGTTTTGCTTGTAAAATTTTAAGTGTAAAACTATACTGAAAATACATTAATACTGTTCTCCCGGAGGATTTTCAGAATGGAACAAAACAATTCATCAGACCTGCTGTTAGTCATTGACATGCAGAATGTTTATACAAAAGGACAGGAATGGGCCTGTAAAGGCATTGAACATGCATCTGCCTCCATCCTCCGTCTATTAAACAGTCAAAAAACAAAGCAGGTCATCTTTACCCAATATCTGGCTACAGAACACCCGGACGGTGTCTGGAAAGAATATAATAAAGTTAATGCGGCTGTAAACTCTGATCCATGGCTCAATGAAATGATGCCGGAATTCCTTCCATGGGTAAAAACATACCCGGTATTCACCAAAAGTGTCTATTCCTCCTTTGCCATCCCCGAGGTTGTAAAAGCCGCAAAAAAAGCCCGGCATCTTGTCATATCCGGCGTAGTAGCAGAATGCTGCGTACTCTCTACTGTGCTTTCTGCCATTGACGCCGGCTGTAAAGTCATTTACCTGACCGATGCCGTAGCCGGACTCAGTGAAGTTTCCCGCAAAGAAACCGAAAACATTATCTCTTACTTTGCTCCGCTCCACACAGTACTCATGACTACAGAAGAATACCTGCTCTCTAATACTCCTAAGTCACACCTCTGCTATAAAGTTTCCGGTCATTAAATCCGAATCTAAAAAAAGACAGGTTCCTTGTGGGCCTGTCTCTTTTTAGGATCTTCCTTACATTTTCTATTTATTTTTTTACTATTTATGTTTTCTATTTACGTTTCCGGTTTATGCTCCCGTTTTCCATTCTGGATCAGGATTTCCTCTTTTGCTGTTAAATTCTTGTCATTTTCTACCATTACATCCCAGTTATAGGGGGCACTTTCCAGCAGGTTCTCTCCCACAGGCATTTCCCCAGACATTTTCTCCCCGGACTGTTCTTCTGCCTGCTTCTCTTCCGCAGCCCGTTCCAGACGCATTTCCGCCCTGGTCTCCTGGCGCACTTGCGGGAAAATAACCTGAGCCTTGAACAGATCACCGTCAATGGTGATCACAAACTCACCTTTCTGCAGCTGGGTCAGACTCCGGGCAATGGAAAGTCCTAATCCGCTGCCTTCTGTGGTCCGCGCCACATCTCCTCTGACAAAACGTTCTGTCAGTTCATCCGGGCTGATATTTAACGGCTTTTCCGAAATATTTTTCATAGTGAAAATGGCTTTTCCATCTACAGAAGCCACATCCACATATACCCGGCTGCCTTCCTGGGCATATTTAAAAGCATTGGTATAAAGATTTTCCAGAACACGCCATAATCTGCGCCCATCTGCTCTAATAATGATCATACCATCTGGGAAATCAGAGATGATCTTTAAATGGCGCAGGTCAAAACGTTCCTCAAATTCGCCATTTGTCTGCTGCACCAGCTCTACCAGATCAATATCTGCCATCTCCAGCTTCAGGTTTCCGGAACTTGCCTTGGATGCTTCTACCAGATCCTCTGTCAATGTCTTTAAACGCTGGGATTTCTGGTCCAGGACTTCCAGATAAGAGGCGATCTTGGGATCCTGTATCTTCTGTCTCTTTAACAGATCCACATAGTTGATAATGGATGTAAGAGGCGTTTTAATATCATGGGAAACATTGGTGATCAGATCCGCTTTCAGGCGTTCGCTCTTTACCTTCTCCTGAAGAGCCGTGTCCAAGCCGCTTCCAATGTTATTAATGTGGTCTCCCACTGTCCGCTCTTTTCCTGTCAGCTTTTTCGTATCCAGGCGGAAACCGGTATCGCCTTTTGCAATACAGGTGATCGCATTATTTAAAAGATCCTTCTGCTCCGCTTTCCTGAACAGCTTATGGAATACCCATCCATCCAGACCAACAAACAAAACAGCGCATACATAAAAGAGAATACGAAACGTCAGTTTCTCATCTATATAGGCAAACAGGAATAAAATGCCCCACAGCATTACGCCATTGGCTCCTAAAAACAGAAGATAGCAAAGTCCGGTCCCGGCTACAAAACTGGCTTTTGCAATATAATCCTTAGAAGCCTTTACTACCTTTTTTGCAATACTCTTTTTCCACAGGGTATCTGCCTTGTATCTTCTTAAAAGACTGAAACCGCATAGAATACTGCACCCGTAGATGATCACATATTTCAGCAGTTTACTCCAGTATGCCAGATGTTCTTCGGAGACAAATAAGCCGATCACCATCATCCCCAGTCTCTTGCAGAAATACAAGATCACAGCTGTCACCACCGCCCACAAAAGGACACAGGTTTCTGTATAGATCCTGTCGATGGGGAAAAGACGGATCTTGCCATCTGCTCCATCTTCATGGCCGGATAAAAGGACCAATGTTACCAGTGTAGCAAAAAATCCTGCAATTCCTACGATCACACCGCCCATTCCCATGATAAACGTGGATCTGGCACTTTTATATTCCCCGGCTTCCTCTGCATAATTATCAGAATAAGGATAGGTGGTATCCACAGAGACCACCATATAGTTCTGGTCATTGTCAAAGGGATTCCATGTTTCCAGAAGAGAAGCCGCATTGTCCGGGATCGTTGCAAGATTGCTTTCCATACGAATGGTATTTCCGGGAATGAACAGATATTTTCCAAATCCCCGCAGCTCATCTAAAGACATAGAAGGAACATTGGTATAAACCACTTCTCTTCCATCATTGCTTTTATAGAGGATACGGAAACGGACATTTGTGTTATTGCTGATGAAATTATAATAAATGGTATAATATTTTCCCAACCGGTCCAGGATGTCCAGTGCCATTTCCTCTTTGGTCATCCTGGTCTCCAGGCCATCAATATCTGCCAGGTCCGTTTTTGCGGATTTATACTCTACCGTTATCTCCATGTCATCATCATCCATGGCCATAGGAGATCCCTGTACTGTAAAATCTTCTCCCAGATAATATCCCCGGATCTTGGCATAGCGGACAATCTGATCCAGTGTCATATCCTCATCTACACCGGGACCGTCTATAATACGCACAATGGGTTTGTGCATATCCAGGACACCATTGGTCTCAAACATATCCTTATATCCGATATAGGTAAAAATATTACTGATATCTATGCCAAGCTGGGAACAGAAGGCATCTGAGTCTTCATAAGTCTCATCATAGATCCAGCGGATCCCTTTTCCATATCCGCCGTTTAAGTACATGGCGCTGATCCCTGCCAGTGTGATAACAAGAAATATCACATGAAACACTGACAGAAGCACCTTCCATTTTCTCAGACCAAACGCTCTTTTTTCCATAGGCCACCTACTGTTTCTCGATCTTATAGCCTACGCCCCATACTACCTTCAGATATTTTGGCTCTCTTGGGTTGATCTCGATCTTTTCACGGATGTGGCGGATATGGACAGCTACTGTGTTATCCGCGCCAATGGCTTCCTCATTCCAGATCTTTTCGTAGATCTCATCAATGGAAAATACCTTTCCTGCGTTCTTTACCAGAAGCAGGAGGATATTGTATTCAATAGGAGTCAGCTTAATCGGATCTCCATCAACTGTAACTTCTTTGTTATCATCATTGATCTGAAGACCGCCACACTTGTAGACCTGTCCTTCCGCCTGCTGGTTCATGTTTCCAAGCTGTGTATAACGGCGCAGCTGGGATTTAACTCTTGCAACCAGTTCCAGCGGGTTAAATGGCTTTGTAATGTAATCATCTGCACCAATATTAAGTCCTAAGATCTTATCTGCATCTTCTGACTTTGCGGAAAGAATGATGATCGGGATACTGCTGGTCTCACGTACCTTTAAAGTAGTGCGGATGCCATCCAGTCCCGGCATCATTACATCTAAGATCAAAAGATCTGCGGACTGGGTCTCCAGATATTCCAGAGCCTCATAACCGTCATATGTTTTTATAACTTTAAAGCCTTCTCCTGTAAGATAAATGTCAATGGCTTCCACAATCTGTTTATCGTCATCACATACCAGAATCGTCTGCATAAATGTCCCTCCTTTTATTGATATATCCTTCTGCGCCCGGCCGGGCGCAAATTTGCTACAATTTGTACCACCTGCGTCCGCGCCGGCAGGCGCGGGGCAACTTAATTTAGAAGATACGCCAAGCGCAGACAAAGTTGCTTCTCCACCAGGAACTTAAACCTCTGTGGACAACTTTACCGTTACTGGAAGAAGCATCGATGACTGTTCCGCCGCCTGCAGCGATACCTACATGGCCTCTTACTACTACGATATCTCCTGCCTGGATATCATTAAAATTGCTTACCTTTGTATAACGTCCTGCGCTTCTCCAGCCGGAAGAAGTCATATAACTCTGGCTTACGCCTACCTGCTTTAAGCACCAGTATACAAAACCGGAACAGTCAAAGGAGCTTGGTCCCTTTGCACCCCATACATATGGACTTCCCAGTTTGGAAGATGCTACAGAGATTAAAGCTGAAACACCTGCACCGGAAGCTGGTCTCGGAGCCGGTGAGCTGGTATTTCCACCGCTGTTGCCCTTACTTGAGCTATTATTCTTATTGCTGCTGCTATTTGATTTATTACTCTTAGTTGACGCTGCTGTAGTAGGCGCCGGCTTCTTAACATTATCACTGGTCAGCTTTGCCATGGTCTGTACGCCTACTTTACCGTCTGCAGACAGGCCGTTTCGTGACTGGAAGTTCTTTACCGCGTCTTCTGTTGCTTCACCATAGTAGCCGGTTACATTGGAAGACGGCAGATAGCCGTACTTGCTTAACAGCTGCTGTACTCTGGTAACAGAATCGCCCTGTTCGCCGATCATCAGGCCGTTTGGCTTTGCGTCAGAACTGTTTAATACAATACGTGTGGATGGTCCTAAGTAACCATCTACTACCTGGTCGTTTCTTGCCTGGAACTGCTTAACTGCGATCACAGTGTCCTGACCGTAGGTACCGTCCGGTGTAGTAGTCAGATAGCCCAGATCCTTTAAACGCTGCTGGCATGCTAATACCACATCGCTCTTTTCGCCATATGCAAGCATATTTGCCTTAATGTCATCGCTGTACATCAGGTTATAGGTCTGCTGGCCTACCTTGCCGTCTTCTGCAAGGCCATTGACGCCCTGGAGTTTTAAAACAGCGGTTTCTGTGGCATCGTCAAAGTTGCCTGTTACCTGGTCTGCAGAAGCCAGATAGCCCAGTTCGTATAATCGCTGCTGGATCTTCTGGATATCATCCCCCTGGGTTCCCTTTGATACTGCGTAATGTTTGGCATCATCTGCCATCAGTTCATTCCAGGTGGTATCACCTACAATACCATCCTGAGGCAGTTCATTCTGTCTCTGGAAATGTTTTACTGCTGTGAGCGTTACCTGGCCAAAGTAATCCGTAGGCTCATCGTTATCCATAAAGCCTAAATCCATCAGGCGCTGCTGCAGCTTTAAGACGATCGGGTGTTTTTCACCGATACGCAGATAATCCGGGATCGGCTCACTGTACTCTGCGTCCACGCCCTCAACAGACGGAAGCAGCGGACCGTCCGGCGACAGCGCCATAACGGTCTCATCTGCCGCGGTCTGCGGCAAGGTCTCTTCCATAAGAACCAGGTTTTCCTCGGTGGTCTCACTCTCTGCCTGGTTTGCTGTCTGGGCTGCGCCGCATCCCGCCAGAAGACCAGCCATGAGAAGCGCCGCACTCACGCACTGTACTTTTCTTTTCCAATTTCTTTTTGTATTTCCAGTTGTCAAAATTCTGACCTCACTTCCTGTGTAAATGACAAAGGGGTTCCTCATTCCGAACCCCCCTGTTGACCTTATTTTCGCGACCGGCACCACTCAATTTCCTCGCCGTTCGCTATATTTTATCACAGTTCACAATTTCTGTGAAGCCTTAACCTGTTTTTGACCTTTTGATTACTTTCAGCCGCGTAAACTCCTCGCGGTCCTTCTCCTCCAGCGCATTCCCGATCGTTGTTACCAGATTCTGGTATGTCGGAATGGTAATGTTCTTCAATGCATTGGCCCGCTTCTGGGTCTTTCTGATGCTGGAGGCCAGACGGTAGGCCGAGTTTTCCACCATGGAAAGCTTTACCGTCAGCTCCTTCACCTTTTCAAAATGCATCCGGGCCTCATCCAGCGCCGGACTGGTGCTAAGAAAAGCGTAACCCGGTGTCAGAGGCACCGGCTCATGCTGCACCAGCGGAAT
>ERZ650918.453-NODE-453-length-45756-cov-4.525962_pt1 | contig 45756 bp, 38 predicted proteins | sample MGYA00514758_ERZ650918 | MGnify/ENA metagenome assembly ERZ650918 | reverse complement strand
TTATGATTCGTTACAAAATTTATCAGAACCAGCAGAAGAAAGGCTTGAATGCGGGAAAGTGGTTCGCCCGTGCGGTAAGTGATGAGACGTATGATTTGGGCAAGCTTGCCGAACATATGTCGAAGCACAATTCACCGTATTCCGGCGGTGTCATCAAGGGTGTGCTCACCGATATGGTGGACTGCATCAAGGAGTTGCTGCTCGACGGCAAATGTGTGAAAATTGACGACCTTGCCATTTTCGGTGTAGGTATCCGCAGCAAGGCTGCTGAAACGTTGGAAGAGTTTTCGTTGGAGAAGAATATCACCGGTATGAGACTCAAGGCACGTGCCACCGGCAATCTGTCAACGACCAACCTGAAGCTCGACAGCCAACTGAGACAGCAGGCGGAGTATCAGAAGCCTACCACTTCCGGTGGCGGCGGTTCCGGTTCGGATTCCGGCAATACGCCTGATCCGAACCCGGATGATGGCGGAGAGACTCCTGATCCGGATCCGGCAGCTTAACCCTTGCCTCTATCTCCTGTCTCTCCTATTTTCTGTGAGCCCTTCTTTTTGCGAAGGGCTCGCTAATATCCAAATCTTTTAATATTAAAAAATCGACTTATGAGCAATTCATCATCACGCCGCTCCGTATGGAGCCTGGTTCTCAAAATTATCATCACTGTAGCCACCGCCATCGGCAGTGTGTTCGGAGTGCAAAGCTGTATGTAGGCTAATGAGGACTATTACGCTAATTATCATTCATTGCAGCGCTACGCCGGAGGGGAAATCCCTCTCGGCGGAAGCCTGTCGTTCAGACCATATCCACCACCGGGGATTTCGTGACATCGGTTATCATTTCTATATCACACGTGACGGGGAAATCCATCGGGGACGGTCGCTCGAAAAGGTTGGGGCACATTGCCGGAACCATAACGCACATTCGGTAGGTATTTGCTACGAAGGCGGGCTGGATGCGGAAGGAAAGCCGAAGGATACTCGTACCTTGGAGCAAAAGGGTTCGTTGCTTGCTTTGTTGAGGGAGTTGCGGAGACAGTTTCCGAAAGCGTTGATTGTGGGGCATCATGATTTGAATCCGATGAAGGGATGTCCGTGTTTTGATGCGGTAAAAGAGTATTTGCAGGTATAAATTAAAAAGACGAATGGCTGACAGAAGATTTCATTGTCAGCCATTCGTCTCATATTTTCTATAATAACCCTGAATTTATTCGTACTGCCAAATATCATCCATGGTAATGGGCACATAAGCACCATCTTTCATCTCTATGATAACAGAAGGTTCATGTACAATAAGAGTGTGCCACATTCCAACGGGGACTTGAACACCATAAACACCTTTCACGGGATTCAATTCATAACGACCGCATTCAACTCCTTTTTCGTTATAGAAAAGTTCGGTGACATGACCTCTAAGCAGAATTACGGTTTCACTAGTCGTTGTGTGGCGATGAATGGGAACATGCGTTCCCGGTTGCAAGGCATTGAGCATACGTTGTGAAGTGTCTCCATCGCCATTACGCAAATCCAGATTGACACGACGTCTCTCATTGGTTTCAGCTTGAGACAGCAACTCATCAAGCAATTGGTCATTAATTTCCATCATTCCTTTCGTTAGCTTTAGCACGCAGATACTCTTCGTGCAAATGATAATACTTCTTTTTGAACAATATATAGGCTACACACAGCAGCACCAATACCACTACGAGATACAGATACTTGTTTACCGGCAGATAGATGGCACCCAAAGAAATTACCAACTGCAAAGCCATATAGATGGTAGACACTGTCACATGCTTAATATGCAGTTCATTAGCCATCAGTTGATAAGCATGCTTGCGATGGGGTTTACCTATATTCTCGTGTAGCATGATGCGGTGACAGATAGTAAGCACACTGTCTACACCATATACCATCAACAGCACTATAGCCCAATAGTTTCCGCTCCGTAAAATATAAGAGCCCAGAAAATAAAGCAAAATAAATGCGATGGAAACACTACCCACATCACCGGCAAAGCATTTTGCCCTGGTACGGAAGTTGAACAGGCAGAACACCAATACACTCAACAAAGTCACAATAATAAAGTTGTTATCGGTGTATTCCTCCTGCATATTCAAGAGCAACAAGGGAATCAATACCGCCAATGAATAGCCACCGGTGATACCATTTATGCCGTCCATGAAGTTATACGCATTGATAATACCTGTACATACTATAAGTGCAATGATAACCACCCACCAATACTCAGGCAGTAAAATGCCCCACTGATAGAACATGAGCGTCATAGCGGCGAAATGTACAATCAGTCGAAATTTATTGGGTACCGAATGAATATCATCGGCAAAACTGATGCCACCCAACATGGTGAGCCCCAACAGGAACCACGGACATGTTAAACCATAAAAGGCGGCATAAAGCCAGGCTCCAAACAAGAAAATAATACCACCGCCACGCAACACTATAGAACTGTGCGATGAACGTAAATTGGGTTTATCTATAATGTTACACTTATCAGCAATCTTGAAATATACTAATTCAAGAACAAGCAACAATACTGCTACCAACAGATATACGACCATACTTATTTTGTATTTGCAAATGATTTAACGGTTTGTGTCAGTCCTTCTTCAGCACGTATGGGCATTTTATCTACCCCCAACGCCCTTTTTATTTTGGCATTGCTCACCACATAGTTTTCGGTAAGTTTCGTCAAACGCTCCGAGTTCAGTGGCAGGTGCAAAACGTCTCCCATCTTTGCCATGCCGTTCATCAATCCCTTGGGCAGATGCCAGATGTGTGCTCTCTTGCCCAGCGCATTGCAAATGACTGCAATAAGCTCGTTGGTTGACAAAGACTCATCATCTCCCATATTGTAGATACCCGAAGTAACATCTTTGGTAAGCAACCCCTCGATGGCAAAGCAAAGATTGCCAATGGAAGTAAAACAACGTCGGTTTTCAAATGCCCCCAACGGCCAAGGTATCCCTCTTTTCACTACACCGTAGAGCAGATTGAGATTACCTTTGTTTCCGGGACCGTGTATCATACATGGACGCAGGATATACACTTGCTTACCGGTTGCAGGATGAGATAAGATATACTCTTCAGCCTTAATCTTGGACTCACCGTAAGGCCCCATCGGCTTAGGAACAATATCCTCAGTCAGAATATCGCCCGGAACAAAATCGGCAGCAGCCTTTACAGACGAGAAGAAGATAAACTTTCCGGCCGATGACTGAAGGAACCAGTCATAGATTTTCTGTGTCAATCCGGTATTAATCTTGAAATAAACCTCCGGCCCCGATGTTTTCTTCAAATCGTGTGCCTTGCCGGCAAGATGGATAACAGCATCTACTTGTGGAATCTTATTTTCATCAAGGTCATTCCAGGAAAAGGTCTTGACTACACCCTCTTTTTCCGGAGCAACAATGTCAAGGCCATAAATTTCATGATTCCGTCCCATGGCTTTTACAATATTACTTCCGACAAAGCCGTGGATTCCGGTTATAAGTATCTTCATATTACTCTTTTGTAAAAATCAACTCAAAAACTTTCACAAAGTATTTCAATCCAAGCAACGGCATACATGTCCATATTCCATTTTCACGACATGCACGGACAATTTCCTTATTCAATATCCAGTTACTCTTCAAGTTAGCGGTACTCTTACCTCCTGTGCGCATCTTCATGAAATCCAAATGCAAATACTTTGATTTCAATTTATTTGAATAAAGGAAACGAGTCAGCAACTCGTAATCAGCCGCAATCTTATAGTCATACTGGTAATAACCATATTTCTCAAAATTGTGCTTATATGTATAAAACGAAGGGTGTGCAGGCATAAAGCCAAAACGAAAACGCCAAGGCGCAAAGTTTTTAGATGAATAATAGCGTACTGTCTTATCCAAATCACTATCGTTCACAAAGCGGACATCACCATACACAGCCTCGAGGGATTTATTTTGTTCAAAAGCCTCTGCCACCTTTGAAATCACATCCGTGCGATGAAAGAAGTCATCCGAATTGATGATGCCCACTACGTCACCGGTAGCCATTTTAATCCCTTTGTTCATGGCATCATACATACCCTTGTCCTTCTCTGAAAACCATTTCATGCGGCCATTGAATTTAGGCTCATATTCCTTGATTATGCTCACGGTTTCATCCTTAGACAAGCCGTCGGCAATGATGTATTCCAAATCTTTATAGTCTTGTTTCAGGACACTCTCAATTGTGTCACGTAGAGTTGCAGCGCTATTCCAAGTAACTGTTACTATAGAAATCCTCATAATTTATCATTAGTCATTAAACCACACAGCTTTACAGCGAAATATTCCAACGATTCTTAATAAATACCTTCATTTTCTCCTTATCCTCGCCACAAACCTTCTTACAAGCTAGGATATTACCATCCACCATAGCACGATACCACCATCCTTGGATGAATGCGAACAAGAAACCCTCCTTGCCATCAAGGAAACCACCTCTCATAACATAGCGATAACAGAAATATACAAAACTACGCCAAAACAATGGGAGCTTGTTATAATTATTCTTGCGGTTATGTTTCTCCTTTGCTTGTTTGCCAAGTCCCCCATTTTTGTCTCTATCATTACCCCCTGAAAAGTTGAACTCATCATTCAACACCTCGCAAGCTTCACGCTGTGCATAGTTGATGTGTTTGCGACAATAGTCACCCAAATCAATTAAAGAATGATCACAGAAATCATTATTCAACACTATTGAATGCCCCTCTTTCAGCGCAATATGCTCATCCATCAAGCGAGCATCGTCATATCTGCCCATACCTTTGCGAAACATACGCATAATCAACACAGGATATACGCCATGCTTTACCCACCTATCCATAAAGATGTGACGACGCTTCAACTCTATACCAGTCACCTCCTTGGGCAAAGTAGGCAACTTCGTTTCAATCTCTTCCACCAATTCTGGCAGCAAGTACTCATCTGCATCAATACGCAGCACCCATTCTGTCAATATCTCTACATTATCAAGTGCCCAATTAAACTGTTCCGCTTGATTACCCGGATATTTGTGAACAACAACTTCCACATTTTCAAACTCTTTACATATTCCTACCGTTTTGTCGGTAGATGAGCTATCTACCACGATGACCTTTTTGGAAAATGGACATACATTTTCCAAACAACGACGAATATGTATTTCCTCATTGTATGTGAGGATGATGGTTGTTAAATCAAGTTTATTCATTTTTCAGTTCTCTCTTCTTAATAAATTTTGCAGGGTTACCTCCAACGACAGTCCATTGTTCAACATCCTTACAGATTAAAGATGCTGCAGAAGCCACTACACCATCACCAATACATATTCCTGGAAGCACCCTACAACCTGTAGCAAGCCATACAGCACTACCGATAGTAATTCTACGCGTAATTAATGAAAAATGTGGACTATTTATATCATGTGAACCTGTAAGAAGATAAACATCCTTTCCTATACAAGACTTTTCACCAATTGTGATAGGAGCCATTGCATATACCCAAGATTTTTCACCTAACGAAGAAAGGCATCCCATTGTTACATTCCATGGGTATTCAATCTTGCAGGACGGATGTAAACTACAAGTATAATCTATTTTACTCCCAAAAAGGCGAGTTAACCACACTCGATATCTCCTAAAAATTCCAAATCGAGAGGGATTCCAACGAAATATGGTACAATTGACTGTCACCCACAATAAATTCTTAATCTTCTCATTACGGCTCAAGCCATTTGTTTGTATGGGATCAAAAAGAGAGATCATCTTGCCCCCTTTCGCACCTAAAATAAGACGAATACATCCCTTCACCAACCGTTAATATTCTATTTTTCATCATATTATAAAAAACTGCCAACAATGCTACAACAGACTTTAGTACATTAGCCATTAATTGATGATATTCCAAACTATAGATTTTATTTTATACTGCAAGCTATAAAGAGTTGTCTGTACTGGATTAAATACAATACTCATAATTAACCATCATGAAAAAAATAACGACATATATAATTACTTAATATTCGAAACAAGATTAAAGAAATTTATCCAATCACTTTTTTGACTAGGATTGAATAAAGGATATTGTTTCTTTTCAATACAAACTTTCTCAATCTCTCTGACCCAAGATTTACCATCATAAGGCTCAACAAATGTAGCTCCTTCATACCCTCCGATTACATAACGAGCAAAATCTATATTAGAAGATAATACAGGAATTCCAAATGCAGCAGCTTCCATCAAGGGTAATCCTACCGTCTCAATTACACTTGTAAACAATAAAGCTGTAGCTGATTTGTAATACTCTAACAATTTAGAGTGTTCCACTATTCCTTCAAAAATGAAATTCTTTTCCAAACCTAATTTTTCTATTGTAGGAACTACATTTTTATTTTTATGCTTGGAGCTTAACACATGAATACGAACTCGATTAGCAACAGATTTATCGACAGTATACAATTCTTTGACAGCCTTAACCAATGTAATCTCATTTCTATACTTCATTCCTTCTCCAACAAAAATGAAATGAAAATTGTTATCACCCCAATCATAAGATTCAACATTCAAGCTATTTATTTTTTCCATATCAGGAAAAAATGTATTAATTCTATCCTGACTAATACCAAATGTTTTTGCAAATCGTTCCTTAACAACTGGTGTCTGAACAGCAAAAATAGTATCATTCGCCCATGTACTCTTCATCACATGAGGATAGACAAACTTATAATAGAACAAGATTCGCTCAAAATGGCAGAATGGATTATAAAATCCATCATACAAGGGAATAGCCTGATGATAATAAACAACTTGCTTACAATCCTTAATATACTTATATCCATTGTTTTGAAGTGAGATAATCATATCTGGTTTAAATCCTTTTTTTGCTAAGTCTTCGCTCAAATGTATCCGTTCATATTGCAACAATTTGTAGCCTCTGGTAATATGATTTACTACATATTCTACATTGGGAATTTCTGGTTTATCCAGCGCCTCACTTACATACACCAAATATTTATCAGAGCCGATATATTCAGGCAAATGACTTATAAATTGGTTATAAATAGTCTTTGCTCCCCCCATCTTGATAGTTGAAGCCATTACTAATACATTCATATTATTCCAATTTAAATAATCTACAATAATTATACAATAGAACCAGGACCATCGCTAATTTGAATGGTCTTAGCTGCCAAAAGCGATTGAGCGAGCTTACAAAAATTAGCTGCAGCATTAGCGGGACTCCACACATCATGAATGGTCCGATAAGCATTAATACTCATTTGCTCACATTCATTAGGATGCCGTAATAACCAATAAACTTTATCAAACAAATCATTTTCCTTTGACAAATCAAAAGTAAAACCATTCACCCCTTCTTTAATTAAATAAGGTGCAGCACCCGTATCAATAGATATCACAGGACAACACCCACATCCCATCGATTCATTCACTACAGCCCCCCACCCTTCAAGTCTATTACTCGTAAAACAAAAAATATGATGATTCTTCATGATTATCATTACTTCACTATTAGGTAGTGATCCCAAGAAAGTCATATAATCAGACAAACCTTGATGAATTGCCATCTGCTTAATACTTTCTTCCTCAGGTCCCGTACCAATCATAGTAATACTGAATTTCGCACCTGCTACTTTAAGTTTAGCTGCCAATTCAACCATACGTTCAGCATGCTTTAAAGGGATAAAACGAGCCACCCATAAAATCTTCGTAATCTGATTGCGCTTCTGCTGCATAACAGATTCAATGTCTAAATCTGGCACAGTTGTAAAATACCCCCACTTATAACTCATACCACGAAAAGCCAACATTTTATGGAAATCATTAGCTGCATAACCTCCTGTTCCCAATAAATATACCGGTTTTCTATGACAATGCAGATGATAAAATAACATTTGTTTGATTAAACGAGGTGAAAACATATTTACCCAACCGCGCTTAAACCAACGTTCACTATACAAAAATGTTAGTTTACCCGTTTTTATCCGCTCTTTAAAATATTTTATAGGACAAGAACCATAAACAAATACATCAGCATCATGTATTATCTGTAGCGCTTTATGATAAGTCTCCTTACTCTCATAAGACTTTATTAGATAAGGTCGCTTAGAATAATCCGCATCCCCACCCTTATTATTTTCTTCATTAGGAGTACTAGTCTCAATGAACCAAAACTGCCCATTAGATAATTTATAGAGTTGATCAGCCACTCCAACTTGATGAATATTTAATGCGACTGTGGCAAATGCTATAGTCATAAAATAAACTGTTTACTTTTAGAAATTATTTATGTATTGAGCGTTAACAACACCTCTTCAACAGATACACATAGTCACTACATTGAGCTATAGATATCCAAAACATAAGAAACAAGAAACCACCAGCAAATAAAGCATGACCTTCTACAATAGCGTATAACATACAAGACAACAACATTGATAATCTAAAACCAGCGACAACATCACTTTTTTTTCTCCTTATTACATTATATGCAGACAAAATAATCAATAAGTATGGGATAAAGCCTAATAATCCTGTCATAGACAAGACTGAAAGATGAGAAGATCCCGGTTCTATACCGCCATTATCATTGTAATCATCAGTATATTTAGGATCTACAGCACCAAAGCCTACTCCCAAAAGAGGAAAGGAATTGAACTCATCCCAACGATTATCCCACTTACTTTGACGACTACTAAATGTACTACCAGCATTTAGATTTCCCTGCTGTTTTTCAATGAGTCCTGTAGTTACTCTGTCAGCAACAGGTATAGCCAATATAGCAGAAACGATTAAAAGCCAAGTTACTTTTCCCCTTGCTCTATTTGAAAACAACAGCGAATAGACAATAGGAAGAACCAAAGACATCACAGCCCCGCGACTGGCAGAAAGAAAAGTAGCCAAAGCTCCTATCAAAAAGAGAATAATGTATATTAGTTTTTTATTATGTAGATATGCATGAAAAAAAAGCAACGATGTCAATGCAGCCAAAGGTCCCATCAACATGGAATGGACAAACAACCCACTAAAAGTACCAGCTTGTCCATCCACAACATTGACAAGGTCAGCTCTACTAATATGCAAAGGCATAAAATTGATTCCTAAAAAATAGCAAAAAAAAGAAGCAATGGACATTATTCCAAATAAAATCAATAAATTTCTACAAGCTAAAGTCCTAAACTTAACTGCAATATCGGATTGAATGCATGGTGAACACACTAATGTAATCATTATAAACAATCCAAATCGCATTTGAGAGTTAAACAAGGGAGTGTTCGCCATTAAAGCACTAATTCCAAAAGTTACATACAACAAAATAAATTTACCATTCCATTGAATTCGCCCTTCCTTCAATATATAGAGAAGACATAACATGCAAGTAGCAAAATATAGTATACTTGTGGGGAAAAATAAGAATCCAGAAATAGTACTTACAGCTACTGCTGCGAATAACCATGCCAAATAGCTACAACTTTTAGGAGCATTCACTTCCGAGAACACAGGCAAATGTGTCAAAAAAAGCAGGTACTTACTCATTTTCTTTTCAATGGTATAGCTTTGGCAACCAGCCCTTTAATTAAGCTATAATCTGGATATTCCCCTTTAGTGCAACTGCATGCAGCGACAATTGACTTACGTCCTATAACTGAAGAACCCAATAGAGTAGAGCCTGTGCAAATCCAACAACCATCAGCTATAACAACATCTTCAGTTATGCCATCTCCTGCAATAGATGGACCATCAAAATCAATAACATGACTTCCATTTAACACAACGCAACAAGGAGCCATATTTACGTCTGAACCTATCTTAATATTGGAAGATGTATAAATAAAACATTTAGGTCCAATCCAAGTGTTATCACCAATTTCTAATGTGCCAGAACCTGAAAATACAGCACTAGAGTTAATGCGCACATTTCGCCCGATTTTAGCTCCACAAAAACGGAGCAACACACGTTTTAAGGCAAAGCACCTAGTTTCTGGTAAAAGAACAAAGATAAAGTGAACCAAATAAAGTTTAAAGCTACTCATATCAAATAAATTTAGTGATAGATTTATATAAGAGTATTGAAAAATTCATCAGACTAATCTTAAATAATTCCTTCATATTTAAACCTGATGCTTTTGCCAATGGATAATATGGTTTAGATTTTAGTTCATCTAAAGTAACAACTGAATTAATATCCCAAAAAGCCAAAGCCTGTGAATAGACAAAAGCAATTTGTTTCATAAAATAGTTATAAGCAACGGAATTATCACTCACATTGGCCAAACAAAAATCGTATAATGAATCACAAATAGTAAGAAAGCTAGTCACTCTTTTATCATTCCTACCCGATTTCATAATAGAGCCTTCCCGTTGATAGTAATTGTAAATAGCCTTATCTACATAAGATATTCTTTGAGCCAAGCAATAAGCCCTGGGAGTGAACTCTTGATCCTCATGTAAAATACCAACCTTAAATCGTAAATCATACTTAATTAGTTGTTCACGTTTATAAAATGCCAAAACAGCAGCTGGCGGCATTGGCTGTGATACAAGATATTGCTCACCACACAATATTTTACCATCAATTGTAGAAGGATTATTATAAGCTTCTATCTTTCCTTCATCAAAATACAATTGTAGATTAAAGCATAATGCATCCAATTCGTTAGCAATGGCATAATCTAAGAGAGGCTTGACTGTATTGGGTTCAATAAAATCATCACTATCTACAAACCAAATATATTGTCCTTCAGAATGTTCTAAACCTGTATTACGTGCAGCACTCAACCCGCCATTCGATCTAGTTATTACCTTGACATTTGTATGCTGACCTGCAAAATTCTCAGCTATATTTAGTGAATTATCAGGACTACCGTCATTTACGACTACGACCTCGAATTCACTCTCATCCATTCCTTGGACAAATAATGACTCCAAGCATCGTAATAAATATTGCTCAACATTATATACAGGTACAATTATACTTAACTCAATTTTCATATATTATCTTCCCCCCATCAATATAGGAACATATTTTCTAATAAAAGGTGTTATAGCTGTTAATCCTACAACAATAGCAAATGCTGATATCAAAACAACAAACCAATTAGAGAATATATCATAAACATGCAATTGAATAAACCATAACAATTCAGTATGCAAACACATAATCACTAAAGTTGAACGCGAAATACTTTCAATAAGCGAACTTTGTTTTGCAACCAAAGTACATAATGAAATCACACCAAAGATACCAATAAAAGCAAATATCAAACTGAATACCGGATAACTAGTATACTGATCAGCTACCATATCCATATTACCTATAAGTCGGTAGCCCACCCACACCAGCACTAAACATACCACAGAGGCTATAAGAGCAATCACCTTCTTGCTTACAATGTAATCCGCAGCATTTATAATTTTATCTTTTCCTATAAAACCCACCGCAAAGAACAATAGAGCGCAAGGCACTGTGTGTAAAGCCAAATAAATAGGTAAGTTTATCACGCCCAATGTAGATAACAGAATCAACATAACTACAGGATACCTTTTATAGGCATATACACAAATATTGCAGAAGAAAAGCGACCACAAAAACCATGCTGGTCCACAAGACATAGGAGAATCACCACAAAGAAAAGAATTGATAAGAATGGGGAGGGTAGTATTAAATATATCTAAACCACCACCCGCTTTCAATTTAATAAGATACCAAACGAAGCACAAGACTGAAAATAAATAATAAGGTACAATTAATCTTTTAGCCTTTATCTTAACAAATCCACCAAATGACATGTTCAACGACTTATCACTAGTCAGGAGTCCACTGAGAAAGAAAAACAAAGGCATATGAAACATATAGATATACCCTCTTACTTCAGCATTGGGCAAAATATAATGTCCTAACACAACAAAGTATATACCTAAGGCTTTAGCCCAATCTACCCATACAACTCTACCCTTCATGAACGATGTTTAATAGATAGAATTATAGTTCTTAACTTACTTCCCATCACTTTCGCCATGCGTTCTTTAAATTTCTCATAAGGAGTTAACCAACTTCCAGCAAAATGATGTATGGTTGTACTATTGTTAGTTAAATAAATTTTTCCATCTTCCAAAGACTTTGGACAAAAATAATCATTCGGGTAGATCGTAAAGTAATCTGGTATATTTTGATACTTATTGTTTAGAACCAAACCATGCTGTAACATAATACTCGTTATCGTCTCTACATTTGTGGTCAAATCCAAAGAACCATCTTTGCATACGAAATGTCGATTTTTGTAATAATCGAGATTATCTTTTACCCATTGGCCACCTTTTTCACTTGCCATTATACCTGTTGGAACACGAGTTTCATTTTCAAAACCGGAAAATGCATGATGAGAAAGATAAGGGTCCAGAGATTTTAATACTTCAACATCTGTGTCCATGTAGATTCCACCTTCATTGTAAAGCGCATACAGTCGAACAATATCTGTAACAAACGCAAATCTACGATTATCATAGGCCTCTCTTGCATATGGGAACAAATCCAAATCAAAATTATCCTCGTTCCATTCTTTAATCACATAGTCTGGGCAATATTTTTTCCACGATTCGATATAAACCTTAGCGTCAGCTGGTAATGGATTACGACCAAACCAACAATAATGAATTACTTTAGGTATCATATAATAATTATTTTAATGCATTACATATTCTCATACAAGCCAACCCATCACCATAAGGATTGACAGCTTTACTCATCTTTTCATAAGCGACAGCATCATCAAGAAGAGTTGATACTTCCTGCACTATTTTATTATAGTTTGTTCCAACAAGGTGTACTGTTCCATTCTCAAGTGCTTCTGGACGTTCTGTTGTATCTCGCATTACTAGAACAGGCTTACCAAGACCTGGGGCTTCTTCTTGTATACCCCCACTATCTGTCAATACGATATTCGCCTTTTCCATCAAGTATACAAAACTCAAATACTCCAATGGTTCTATGAAGAACATATTGCCTAGATTGCAAAGTTCTTCTCCGAACACTTCGTGAATAGACCTACGGACATTAGGATTAAGATGCATAGGATAAACAAAGTCCACATTAGAATATTTGAGAGTTAGATCCTTGATAGCTTCACACATATGTATAAAACCATCCCCAAAATTTTCCCTTCTATGCCCAGTCACTAACACAAGTTTCTTTCCATTAGTAAGTCTTCCTGTGTCATAACCAGCCTTTTCTAAAGTACTCGCTAGACCAGAATTAAGGCTTTCATCATTTTTAATTTTGTCAACCACCCAATAAAGTGCATCGATAACTGTGTTGCCAGTTACAGTTATTTTATCTTCAGAAACTCCTTCTTTCAATAAGTTTTCCTTTGATAATGGTGTTGGTGAAAAATTGAAAGTTGCAATTCGACCCGTTATTTGCCGATTCATCTCTTCGGGCCATGGGCTATAAATATTATAAGTTCGCAGCCCAGCCTCAACATGCCCAACGGGAATCTGTTGGTAAAATGCAGCAAGCGCAGCAGCTGTAGACGTTGTGGTATCACCATGTACTAACACAACATCAGGCTGACATTCTTTCAATACATCACGCATACCTACAAGTACACGAATAGTGACATCGTAGAGGTCTTGTCCCTGCTTCATAATGTTCAAGTCATAGTCAGGCTTGATACCAAAGATTTGAAGCACTTGATCAAGCATTTCACGATGTTGTCCTGTTACACAAACTATTGTTTTGAAATTATCAACATCCTTCTGGAACTCCTTTACGAGTGGAGCCATCTTGATTGCTTCGGGACGAGTTCCGAAGACTAACATTACTTTCTTCATGTTATGATAGTTTTATTATAAATTTACATCTTAAACTGATTCTTTAGCCCCAAGCAAAATAGGACAATATCTATTTATTAATGGATTTACTAAAGTCAACATAACAATAATAGTAGTAACTACTACTGATATGAAAATATTGGGAATATATCAAAGAAATAAAGATGCACGAACCAGAATATAGGAGCATGAATACACATTATTAGCAACCTTGAAGTTGCTACAGCCGATATAGCTTTGGCACCAGGTAGTAAAGTACATATGCCATAAATTCCAAAGTATACAGTCAAAAGCGAAAGCAAAGGAATGATTGTGAGTTCCCCTTTAGCCATATCCGTATTACCAATACCTAAATATAAAAATGCTATGGGTACAATAGATAACGTTAAATATTTAGGGTAAAAAGGAGCAAAAATAAAAATTCCAAGCCATGGTGGTGAAACAAACATACTATTACCATCTATCAAGAGAAAACTTATAACTAATAGATCACAATCGGAGAATTTCTTACCTATTACATACCATCTAACAATTAATCACAAACCACTAATGAATTGAAAATAATAGGGAATAATTAGTCTTTTTCGCCTTATCTTTTACCCAGAAACCCAAACTATTTTCACAATCCAATAAATACCCAAAAAGAAAAAAAATAATGGCATATGAAACATGTAGATATCTGGATTTTGCAACTTAAAATGTACCAACACTATTAGATAGACTCCGATTGCTTTTACCAATCTATCCTAGCAACTCTTTCTTTCATCACTTTCTGAGCTTTTTTAATAGTTTATATTTATAATAGGGTACCAGACACCATGCTATAAGATATTTAAGCGACTTATCGTTCGAATGACGAAAAACATCTTTTAGATTTCCTATTTTTGAAAATACGATATAGTACGTAAGATTACGCAATTGCTCCTTCAACGAATATTCTGACTTTCCAAGGCCACACAAAATATTATAATACATAGCCCAACCTTTAGGATATTTCAAATACAACGAGCCTGAATTAACAGTATAACCATCTTGCTGATACTCACATATTTGAAAACATTCATCACAATAAAGAAAATCATAATGACTATCAATCAGCGCATAAGCAGCAGCTTCTGTGATAAACTTCTCCCCATCAACCACGGGGAACGGATATTTTTTGATTACATCAGTATCAAATATCATTGCAGTATCCCCGACGAATCCATATTTCCGATAAAGTTCTCTCGATTTACCTCGTCTGATAGAAGGGAATCTACATGTTATTTTAGGCTCATCATTGGACTGAAAAACCATAGATTTATATCCTATAAAACCTGCAAGATGTTCACCTTCACAATTATTATTTTCCCAGAAACATATAATATGCTCAACAGCATCGTCAGTCAAATAGTCATCACTATCCACACAAGTAAATAGAGGTGTTTTGCACAATTGAACACCCAAATTATGGGCCCGCATCTTACCTCCATTCGCTTGCTTATAATATTCAATAGCTATTTTTGACTCAGAAATCCAACTATTAACTAAAGCCTCTGTATTATCAGTTGAACCATCATCTACGATAAGCCAAACAAAATTCTTAGAGGTTTGCCTGCACAAACTATCATAAAGTTGAGGTAATATATACACTCTATTATATGTAGGAGTAAAAATAGTCAATCCTTTCATACCATACAATAAAAAGACTTACAACTTTAAGTGATACCATTTAGACATCTATTATAAATAATTATTTAGTAATCATAAGTATTTTCAAAAGCTTCTTATACGCACGATATAAATAAAAGCACCAATTTGAAACCATCCAGTGAGGTGCTGTTATTATAGAAAATTCTTTTAAAAACAATGACGATGGGTTACGGTACTTAATATTCTTATATATGCTCCTACATGTGTCTTTTACGAGTTTCTTATTTTTACTCAAAGGATAGTAGACAGACCAAAATTTATAGGACGAAATAGGTTTGAGGAACTCAACTTCCAAGTTATCAATAATATTCCTCTCAATCAGCTCTATTATATGCAAATGAGCAATACAAGATTTAGTCCTATCTATTTCATTTGTAATAGATTTATCATTACTCAATCTGTACCAATAGCAATTTTTTTCCACAAAAGCAATAGAATTAATATGTTTTTGTACATAAAAAGACCAATACACATCTTCATGAATATATCCCTCAGGAAAGGAAATATGATTATTCTCTAACCAAACTCTTCTATACAATTTATTCCAAGCAGTTAAACCAATTTCCCATTTGCAAAATTTCTCATGAATCCATTCTTTATTATCACTATAGATAGGATACGATTTATTGTCATAATAGCACAATGGACTTCCATTTTGATTAATAACCGAAGCTACTACAACATCGACATCGGGGTTTTCAATAATCCTATCAACCATGGTTTCTATAGTATATGGGAATATTTTATCGTCCGAATCGAGGAAATAAAGATATTCACCCGTAGCAATCTTCATTCCACTGTTACGAGCAGCAGAAAGACCGCCATTCATTTGATGAATCACCTTAATACGAGAATCATATTTTGCATATTCATCACACATAACAGGGCATCTATCCGGCGATCCATCATCTACTAAAATAATTTCCAAATCCTTATATGTCTGATTTAAAACAGACAGAATACACTCATCAAGAAAACTCTCTACATTATATATAGGAACAATAATTGAAACCTTAGTCATATCACATCTTGTTTTAATTATATTTCATACTCAAAATAAAGCAATTATTAATTAGAATTATAGAAATGAATTATCGTATAATCTTACAACCAATTAAATATATGATTTGAGTAATTTAATATAGAATTTTATTTTTTGTTTTAAAGACCACTGCGAAATATAAGTCTTCAACTTAGAGTTTATTGCTACAAGCGAACTTTTCCGGTATTTCTTATCTTCTATAACATGATATGCGCCATTACAGAGTTTTTCAGCCATCAATCTTTTAAGTATTTCTCCATTGAAATATTCTGAGGTTTTAGGATTTTGAGTAACCTTTAAAGCAAAATTTTCATAAGCTCTAACTTTTTTTATAGTATCAGGATAATAGCCAGAAGCGAAGGTATTATACGTCTCTACCTCAAAATCTGTACATCCATCATTTAGTTTTGTCTTTTTCAAGAAGTTTAATCGTGCTCTTTGAGAACATTCTTGCTGAAATCCATGTTTGGCTTTTGATATGCTTTCCGCATGAGCCCGCATATAAAGCAACGGCTCACTCATATTGGCAAATTTTAAACCTTCACAAATACAATCAAGATATAATGCATGATCCTGAGAACAACGATAATCAGGATTATAATTAAGGTGATGATTCTCCAAGTCAGCTCTTCGAATCATAATGCTAGGATGCATCAATGTAAAGCTAATAAAAAGAGTAGCCTTTATTATCTCATCACCTTCAGGTTGTTTGGCTAAGCTTCCATCACCCGGTTCATGAGTAAAATAAGAAACAGATGTACCAAGTATTGTTATGTCTTTGTGAGTATCCATCCACTCTATTTGCTTTTGAAGTCTGTCTTGATATGCTATATCATCAGCGTCCATTCGGACAATATAATCAGATTTTGAGCGTAACACCCCATCTGCAAGATTCCAAGTCAATCCTTGATTTTTCACATTGGGACGATATACTATACGTGAATCATGATAACTCTTGATAATTTCAGATGTACTATCCGTTGAACAATCATCATAAATAACAAATTCAAAATCCTTGTATGTCTGATTGAGTATGCTATCAATGGCTTCACGAAGGAATTTTTCTCCATTATACACACTCATTAAAACTGTTATTCGCGGATTTGTATTCATAAACATTTTTTTATCGGGATTTCGTAACCAGGAAAGCGGCCTATATCAAAATCATTAGACATTCCTAAAAAATTCATTTCGTAAGCTAAACACAAAGTACGAAACCAAGTTGCAAACATCGAACTTTCATCGCGCTGACTTGTAGTTAAAGAATGTCCCCCATACTCTTGCCTTGACCGAACATAGAAAGAAAAGCCTCCATCTGAATTACGACTGGATAATTGCCAAATCATAGCTCTTTCTATCACCGGTTTTATCAATCTTGTATTGCTAGTAGTAGCGTAACGCAAAAGAGGATCGATGGCATCAATATCTTCACATGCGCCAGCATTTCCACCGTCAACAGTCCATCCTCCCCAAGAATTTTGAAGTGGATAAATAAATTCTTCTATCTGTCTTTTAAAAGGAACATCCATACCTTCGTATTCAAATAGTGGGTAAAAGTGATAAGCAGCACGAACTACTCGATATCGTTCACTATGACTTAATTCGGAAATTGATAATGAATGCCACATGCCTGTAGACGGATTTTGTTTACTTAACAGCCACTGTGCCATGGATTGTATGGCTGCATCTGCACGGTCTTCATGCATATAGTCACGAACATATTCCAAGGCGGTATAGAGATTCATAAAATAATTGCTAACAGTCCACACATCATCTGCAAAATCAAAATGGTTCATCCATTTGTTCAAATAATCCAAATTATAATATTTTTCCAAATATCTAAGTGGATACCTAGGGATAACATTCAATCTTGCTAAAGCAATTATCATATGACCCATTAGATGATGTTTACCCCAACCTTCATTCCATTCGCCTTGATGTTCATAGGCAGGACAAGATAGATTAGGATCGTAATATAATCCATCCTTTGGAGATTGAAAAGAGTTAAGATATTCTGCCCAAGCATTCAAGTCATCCTTACTTCGTTTATTAAGGACGCCTAAAAGGCCTTCTAACATTACTGCATAGATACTTGCATAAAGGCATGGTTGGGAGCAGCTGCTAGCATACTTGTAAGTATATGGAGCAGTTTTTACACTATCCATATATGCTAGTATATCCGATTTTAGTGTCTGATACTCCAGTTCAGTAAATCCTTTAATACCTTTTGAAGCTATGGCATTAACAACATCATAATCTTGAGCATATACTGCATGTAACTTCGACATCAATATTTTTTTTGCCCGTGTTTTTAAATTACCGATAGTGTTCATTTTTTTTTAGTTTCAATTTCACGACTATTCTGCCAAGCATATTCTTTTCACTTTGGTCAAACAGTAAAAACCACGATGCTACTACCATCGCTACGCAGGAAACAACACTCGTTATTATTAATCGTAGGAATGAAGGCTCTTTAATTGCATAGACAATTCCCAACCCTGCTACAAAAGAAACCAATGATACACCAAGAATTGGAAATAGAACCATTTTTGCCCATTCTGAAATTCGGATGTTTAATAGAGAGCGTCCAAAAAATAGTCTTGTGACTGAGCAAGCAGCCATACATCCAGCAATAACCCAACTTACACTGATAGCATCACCTCCTAACTCCAAAACAAGCCATGCAATAGGCACACTTAAAATACAAAGACTTCCCGTAGTAATCTGATACCATTTAATCTTACCACTTGCCATAATACCAGACATATGTCCAAAAGTTAAATTATCAAGAATCATCTGCAAAAGCACTAGTCGACAGAATGTACTTGCCAATAAGGGAGGATTTTTTAACCAAAGAACTAACAAATAGTCTGCTTCTAGAGCAAGTGGGATTGCCATGATAGCCATTAAAAAAGAGCCAAACTTAGAAGCTCGCATGACAGTTTTCAACATCCCCTCCTTGTCATCAGCTCCTGCTAAAGTGGCAATTTGAGGTTGAAAAGCCCCCATCAGTGCACTGGACAAATTTTGAGTATAACTTGCTAAAGCACCTCCTACTTGATATGAAGAATTAACATAAGTATATTTCATAGGTGGATAATACTTATTTAGAAGGATAGCTGGAAGTTGGGTTCTTGCCAAATACCCCAAACTACCAAACAAGGACCATCCAGAAAACGAAAACACCTTCTTTATTCTCTCGCGATCCCCCCAATAAGAAAGATTGATTTTACACCCCGCAAATGCATATCGTGCTCTTAGAGCTTGTCCGATACTTAATGAAACAGCCAAAATTACTGTAAAACCAGAATACATAAACCATGCATCTCCTGCATAGGTAGTTAACCAATAAACAAATCCAAAATTTGCAAGAATACGAGCTATATCCCAAAGTGATGCTTCAGCAATATTCTGAGTAGCAGTAAACATAGCTATATATGGAGTATTAAACATTATCCAAAAAGCAGCAAACAATGAAAAACGAAATACCCAGTGTGCTGTAACTAATCTATCCGCTGGTATATTAAGGAAATTATCTATAGCCCACTCACCTATGGGTGCTCCAATAATTACTAACAAAACTGCAAGGAAAGTGTGCACACATACAGCAACATTAAACCATCTCACTAAATCATCATTATCTTCTTTCCCAATGGAATAAGCAAAAAAACGAGAACATGCTCCAGTTACCACAGAATTTAAGAAGGTTATAAATACAATTAGACTGCCGACAACTCCCATCAATCCATAGTCAACGTCACCTAAAGATTGTAGTACCCATCTACTGGAAAATAAGCCTAATGCCATTCCAAGCAGCGTACGTCCATATGTTGCCATTGCATTTATCGCTACTCTTTTATTTGCGTTCATATATTACTTTCGATGCTATTTTACATATGAATACTATTTGACTTATACACGGAGTTACATATAAAACTCCTTATACCACACTGCAAACTTATGCAATCCTTCTCTTAATGATGTATTAGGCTTAAAACCTAAATCATGTTCTATAGGTGTAGTATCCGCATAGGTTACGGGAACATCACCCGGTTGCATAGGCACAAGTTCCTTGTGCGACTCAAAATCGTAATCAGTCGGTAACACTCCAGCACGAATCAATTCTTCTTGAAGAATTTGAACGAAGTCGAGTAAATTTTCAGGCTGACTGTTACCTATATTATATACTTTATAAGGAGGAATAGGCAATCCATCTTCACCTTTTTGGCGTTTAGGAGCTTTTTCCATTACGCGAAGCACGCCTTCGACTATATCATCTACATAAGTAAAATCACGTTCACAGTTACCATAATTGAAAATCTTAATTGATTCACCTTTTATTAACTTATTGGTAAAACCAAAATATGCCATATCTGGACGTCCCGCAGGACCATAAACTGTAAAAAAACGCAAACCAGTACTCGGAATATTATAGAGTTTAGAATATGCATGCGCCATCAACTCATTACTTTTCTTGGTAGCAGCGTACAAGCTAACAGGGTTATCCACCTTATCATCTGTTGAATACGGTACTTTCTTGTTGCTACCATAAACACTTGAACTACTTGCATACACTAAGTGCTGTACCCCCAATTTTCCACCATCATAAGAATGGCGACAAGCTTCAAGGATATTATAAAAACCGATGATATTAGATTCGATATAAGCATCGGGATTACTGATACTATAACGTACACCAGCCTGAGCTGCCAAGTTTACAACAACTTCAGGAATATACTTGGCAAAGGTATCATCAATGAGTCGCCTATCTGCAATATTTCCCTTAATAAAAACGAAGCGAGGATTTGAAGCCACCTGTTTCAATCTCCATTCTTTGAGGCTTACATCATAGTAATCATTCACACTATCTAAACCAATTACTGTAACGTCTTCTCTATCGTCCAAAAGACGTTTTACCAAATTTGAACCGATAAAACCGGCCGCACCAGTTATTAGTATATTCATTCCTTATGGTTTTAGTCTCTTTTAAAGATATCCCGTGTATAAACTTTACCTTTTACATCATCCAAACTTGTATCATAACGATTGGCTACAATTGCTTGACTTTGTGTCTTAAACACTTTAAGATCGTTTACCACCTTGCTTCCAAAAAAGGTAGCGCCATCTTCGAGTGCAGGCTCGTAGATAATCACATTTGCACCTTTGGCCTTGATACGCTTCATCACCCCTTGAATGGAACTTTGACGGAAGTTATCCGAGTTCGACTTCATGGTGAGGCGATACACACCAATAGTCACTTCCTTTTCCCTACTGACATCGTATGAACTATTGCTTTCGTATGCCCCGGCAATCTCTAGTACACGGTCGGCAATAAAATCCTTACGAGTACGGTTACTTTCCACAATGGCAGTCATCATGTTTTGGGGTACATCCTGATAGTTTGCCAAAAGTTGTTTGGTGTCCTTAGGCAAACAATAACCACCATAACCGAAGCTAGGGTTATTGTAATGCGTACCGATACGGGGATCTAAACCGACACCTTGAATGATAGCTTGTGCATCCAAGCCCTTAACCTCAGCGTATGTATCCAATTCATTAAAATAGCTAACCCGTAAAGCCAAATAAGTATTGGCAAACAACTTTACTGCTTCGGCTTCTTTCATTCCCATGAAAAGCATAGGAACTTCTTCTTTTATAGCTCCTTCTTTCAAAAGGGTTGCAAAGATATGAGCAGCATTTTCCAAAGCCGGTATGTCAGCTATGGCTTTAATCGCTTCATTTTCTTCACTAAACTGCTTATTTTCAATAATTTTAGGATAACCTACGATTATGCGACTTGGATAAAGATTGTCGTAAAGGGCTTTGCTCTCACGAAGGAACTCTGGAGAAAAAAGGAGATTAAACTTTCGAACTCCTCTTCTTGCATATTTTACATACAAGTTCCGGCAATATCCAACCGGAATTGTCGATTTGATTACCATGGTGGCATTGGGGTTCACACTTAGAACAAGATCAACTACATCTTCGATATGGTGCGTATCAAAATAATTTTTCACCGGATCGTAATTAGTAGGTGCCGCAATCACTACAAACTCCGCATCTTGATAGGCCTTCGCACCATCAAGAGTTGCGGTTAGATTCAAAGGCTTCTCTGCCAAATATTTCTCGATATATTCATCTTGAATAGGTGACTGTTTCCGATTCAACATATCCACTTTCTCAGGAATGACATCAACAGCTATCACTTGATGATGTTGCGCCAAAAGCGTGGCTATGCTAAGACCAACATAACCTGTCCCTGCTACTGCAATTTTCATTTTATAGATAATTTTTAAATATTATTCCAAACATTTCTTTCGATATTTCTTAAAAACCAAGACATCAATACTGTTCAGTTTCTCTTTGTAAGCATCCAATTTTGACATATATGGTATTTACAAAAAACTTTAAGTTCCTTCTCATATAATTCATCAAAAACAAGATTCTTTTTACAATTATTAATTGGTATTCCGATTATCGTTTTTTCATTTATAATAATGCAAAATTATGTAACGCCCTCTTTCTCCATACCATTAATTAACAGGGGATTTGTCTTTAAACACAGACATATATTTGATATTATTTTTTAATTAGTCTTGTCTTTTTACCTTATGATCTCCATAGCCGTAGCCGTATCCATAACGTTTTCCATAACCATAATACTTACCGTATTTACCATAACCATAATAATAACCATATTTCTTTTTCTGAAGGTCCAAACCATTGATAGCAATACACAGATTAGGCAATTTATTATTCTCGGCAAGTTCGTTGATTAAAGTAAACTCAGCCTTACGGGTGTAATCTGCACGACATACATAAACTGATAAGTCCGCTACACGTCCTATTAGCAAAGTATCTGTCACCATACCTATAGGAGCAGTATCCAATATCACATAGTCAAAATCCTTCTTCAGTATTTCAACAGCCTTCTCCAACCCGTCACGAGCCAATAACTCTGTTGGATTAGGAGGAACGGTTCCACCGGGAAGAATATATAAGTTCTTGTTTATATCAGAAGGCTGTACCAAATCCATCAGATTTGTAGTAGGATTAGTCAGAAACTGGGTAATACCATGCTCTTTCTTAGGTATGTTGAAGACCTTGTTCAAGCCCGGTTTGCGGATATCAAGCCCTACTATCACAACTTTCTTGCCTAACAAAGAAAGACTGATAGCTAAATTGGCGGATATAAAAGACTTACCTTCACCACTAATGGTAGAAGTTACTAAAATTACATTCTTACCATTTTCAAGCATGAACTGCAGATTGGTACGGACATTACGGAAGGTTTCGCTCATCAAATTGTTCTGATTCTCAAATACAGCAATAGAACCATTTTTCTCATCGGCTAACGGGACATCACCGATAACAGGGAGCGAAGTCAGTTTTTCAATATCTGCACGGCCTTCTACCTTGAACTTGGTCAGACCAATCAGATAAATGATACCTACTGGAATACCTATTCCAAATACCAGAGCCGCCAAATAAATCGTGCTCCGCTTCGGGGAAATCGGAGCACCGTCTGCCTGTGCCTCGTCAATAATCTTGGCATTATTGGCTATGGCAGCTAGCACAATGGCATTCTCCTCACGCTTCTGAAGCAGCATCAAGTACAAGCCAGACTTGATTTCCTGTTGCCGGGCAATACTAACAAACTGACGTTCCTGAGTGGGCGCATCACTGATACGACGGGAATAACGGCTCGCCTCACGAACCAAATCCGCTCTAGTAATCTCCAAGCCCTTCAGCGTTGCATCCAAAGTGGTCTGTATATTACCACGCATCGCACGGATACTGGCATTAAGATTTACAATTGCCGGATTACTTTCCGTCGATGTACGCAACAGACGGCTACGCTCAGACACCATTTCATTATACCTGTCAATTGCTCCCGCTACACCAGCATCCTGTAAACCGACATTCGAAGGCAACACCTCATATTCAGTACCCTGCAGATATCTTTGCAAATCCGTGACAAGATTAATCTGAGTCTGATTCTCCACACGTTTCTTCTCATATTCAGCATTACCCGTCAAAGCAATCTGGGCTTCACTTGTCAAATCTGTGATACCCGCACTACGCTTGAAATTTTCCAAATCACGTTCCGTGCTGCCCAATTCTTTTGAGATGATACCTATACGCTCGTCAATAAACTCAGCTGTTTTCTGGGCAACCTCATTCTTGTCATTGTTGGCATTGATATTATACATCTCAAGCAGCTTGTCTATATAGTCTTTGCCACGTTGAGTATTGGAATTTTTAAGTGAAACGGTCACTACGGAAGTCGCCTTCGAAGTAGGAGTTATCGACAGAGAACCAGCATATCCTTTCGCTACAGAAAAAGGTCTGTTAATATAAGCCGTGATATGACGTTCTTTCGTAACATTCTCCGGACGGATAAATGACAAGGTATCGTTATTCGCAAAAAAAGCAATTGTACCTTCATCGGTCGGGAGTACGGCAGGCAATTTTTCAAAACGTTTCCGATACTCCTTTTCTCCCACCTTAATCTGTACATCCATCACACCGGAAGGTTGCATGGACATATCCACCTCCATTGTCTGCGGAAGTTTGTCTGCTTCCTGTGGAGTCAGGCTTACCAGAACTGGGGAAGTTCGATACAGTTCCCTCTTGGGAAACCTGTCCTCGTCCATATAAGTCACGAACAATCCAAGAGAGCTGACCACCTCCCTAGCCAATGTCCTGGAACTCAAAACCTCAATTTCATTCTCTATATTACCCGATGAGGAGACAAAGCCGTTCATCCCCATCTTTTCCAGTTCGGAAGACATATTCGCACCACCACCTTTCTTTTCATCCTTGATCAGGACTGTGGCAGAAACATTATATACAGGTGTTGTCAGATGTAGATACCCCCATGCAACAGCAACACAGACTATTGCTGAAACAACGAACCATGGCCAATGAATCAGATAACGGAAAAGGATTTCCTGAATATTGATCTGTTCTTCGGATTGTGCCCCCGTTCTTTCTTTTCTTTCCTCAACCATACGATGTTATTATCTGAAGATTGTTACTAATAAACTGGCCAATGATACCAAGACTGAGGTAGCTGAGAACCAAAGGCCTGTACTGTTGCTGATATCCGAATTACGAGCCTTCGCCTTATTAGGAGTCACATATATAATATCATTCTGTTGTAACCAATAGTAAGGGGAAAGAAGTATTTCAGCCTTATTCAGATCAAGTGTTATAATTTGCTGTTTACCGTCAGCACCTTCACGAATCAGTTTTACATTGTCACGAATTCCATAAATAGTCATGTCACCCGCCATGGCCAAGGCCTCCAACAGATTCACTTTCTCATTGCTGATAGTAAATGTACCAGGACTAGTGACTTCTCCTAACACGGAGATTTTATAGTTGACCATACGGGCTGTAACAATCGGTGTTTCTTTGATATAAGGTTTCAGTTTCTCCACTATCATTTGCTCCACCTCCTTTTTGGTCAGTCCACCTACTTTCAATGTCCCCAATACAGGGAAATTAATATTGCCCTCATTATCTACCAGATAAGTCTGTTGAGAGGATTGGGAAGCACCCTGTGAGTTTCCGGAAGTCAAACCAACGGAACCAGCCACTCCCAGGTTGAAAGGAGCTGCCAATTCAGGGTTCGTACATGACACCATGATAGTAAGCTGATCCTTAGGCATTATCCTGGCATCATACAGAGTTTCCTGTTGGGCAACCTGTCCCACCACTTCAGAGTCCTGCAGATAGGGGACTTTCTTGTATGACTGGCAGGAAGCAAGCAGAAAGAGTACAAACAGGCAGGAAAGTATTCCACCGACTTTTTTCTGCATACTTGCAGCAATGCAAAATGAATTGTTCATAATATATTCTAGTTTATTGTTCTTTATCCAATACCTCAAATCGCGGAGAATTCTTTGATTTGAATTCAGGAACCACTTTCTTCATCAGTCTGACCGTATCCATGATCTTAACCGCACGGGAAAGTCTCTCAAACTCTGTGTACGTATCAAGGATATCGGCATATTCATACCGACGGACTTTAGCTATCATAATCTTCTTGTTCTCAGTCGGAAGCGTATTTTCCTTATCACTCAATACCTCTTCATAAAGTTTCTCACCAGGGCGCAAACCGGTGAATTCAATCTTGATATCCTCTCCCGGACGATAACCAGCCAGTTCAATCATGCGGGTAGCCAGATCGACAATCTTCACAGCCTTACCCATCTCAAAGACAAAAATCTCATTACCCTCTCCCATCGTAGCGGCTTCCATCACCAAACGGCAAGCCTCAGGAATAGTCATAAAGAAGCGGATGATATCAGGATGAGTAACTGTGACAGGACCGCCATTCTCAATCTGTTCTCTAAAGCGAGGAATAACTGAACCGTTACTGCCCAATACATTACCGAAACGGGTAGTGATAAATTTCGTATGTCCCTTAACCTTGCCTTCACGGATGGCACATCCCAGACTCTGTACATAGATCTCTGCCAGACGTTTGGAACAGCCCATCACATTGGTAGGATTCACGGCTTTATCGGTAGAGACCATGATCATTTTTTCCGCACCATACTCCACCGCCATATCAGCTACCTGACGGGAACCTGTGACATTCACCAGAACAGCTTCGCAGGGATTTTCTTCCATCAAAGGCACGTGTTTATAAGCGGCGGCATGAAAGACAATTTGAGGATGATAGAGATCAAATACCATGCGTACACGTTCTTTCACACGCACATCGCCAATCACCGGAATAAAATCTATGGCAGGATATTTTTTCTCAAATTCAAGACGGACATTATGTAAAGGAGTCTCGGCAGAGTCAAACATGATGAGTTTCCGAATGCCCATCTGTACCAACTGACGGCAAAGTTCACTACCGATACTACCTGCAGCACCTGTTACTAACACAACCTTGCCCCGGAATTCTTCGGCAACCTGACGAAGATTGATGTTTATTTCAGCACGACCCAGCAAGTCTTCAATCTTAATGGGACGTATCCACTGATGGAAATTACCGTCGGAATCCGCCTCACTGATAGTGGGAGCAATCAAAGTTTTAAGAGCATTGCTTTTACAATATTCCAAAAGACGGTTTTCCTCCAGACGGGTATCCTCATAACGGGCAAACAGAATACCCTTAATACCACGCTTACGTATTATATAGTCAACATCCGCTTCGTTTTCAAAATAATAAATAGGAAGATCCGCCAAGTGGCGACGGCTGTTGTTTTTGCCATAAACATAAAAGCCTGCAACCTTATAATGTGCACTGTCACGGAGACGCAACTTCAAGGCTACACTCTCCTCGTCAACACCATAAATAAGGATACGTGTATTCTTCTTATTTACCCAATCCAACAAAAAATCGTAAGTGATGATAAGTGAAACACGAAAGACCGTCAGCGCAGCCAGCGTCAACAAACCGTCAAACAGAAGGTAGGAGACTTTATAATTATCAAGTAGCTGTGTGTCGGATATAATCCAGAAAGAAATCACGGACAAACATCCTATCTTGAATAATACAGCGCACATGATACGCCAAAGCTCGCGTGCCTGAGAAAAACGGATGGTATTGCGATAGGTGTGAAACAATAAGGCTCCGGCAACACTTGCCGCCAAAGAAACGCCGACAAACTGACAAAGCATCCAGTCGCTCATCGGAACATGCGCCATATAATGAATGACAGCATAAGCGACCAATGAACATAAGACAGATACCACCGTATCAATACCCAAAATGATCCAATAACTCAAATAGTTCTTACGAGCGTATTGAGCTATACCCCTTAATGTTTTTTCCATTATAGTATAAACGAATAAATTATATTTCAAATTGACTGATTTGATCGATAATTATCACCTTCTGATAGTTACGCACACTTCTACACTGCATCTTTCAAAAGATACAATTTATCAATACTTTCATGGATTTTTATTTATTCGAGAGGTCACCGGTATATGTATCTGATTTTTCATCACCGATGTCTGATAGACTGTCTGCTAGATTTCGCAAACTTTCATTACATTCTTGTAGTAGAATCCCCATACCCCCATAAAATAAACAGATGATTAATCGTGTAATTCCCCTTTTTCTGATACCGGCTCAACACATCCAACCGGTATATCCACGCATGCACACCCTAACATTGTCAATCGGACAGCAACCTTTGATTTCCCATTCACATTTACCAGTTCCCCTTCCAGTCCTGCTAATGGTCCTTTGATAACCCGTATCTTCTCTCCCGGTGCCAATGGCGATGTGCTCATACTAATCGTCTCATCCGAATAATCGAGCATAAATTTGAATCGCAACATTTGCTGGTCAGGAATGATAGCCGGAGTACTCTCCCCACGTAGTACCATATAACGGCTGATTGCGGATAAGGTTAAAACTTCTTTTTGTTCATGTAAATCAACGTGAACGAAAATCATCATCGGAATTAATACCCGGTCAACAACTTTACGGCGATCGCTCCATTGATGTACTTCCTGTTGAATCGGAAGGAAGTTTTCAATCCCCATTTTTGTGAGACGCTCACTCGTTTTTTTCTCGTGACAGATGCGCACAATTGCCACTAACCAACGTTTAGAGTGAGCTACGCCGCTGCCAATCACATTTGTTGGCAGAGTTTTTCGGTCGTCATTTTTGTTAATGATCATGTAATTTAGCCTTCATTTCTCCATCACTTACAGAGTGACGGAATGAATTTGGTTGCAAATATAGGCAAAATTATAAATAGTAAACAAGAAAAAACGTTTTCTTTTTACTCGCAAATCCAAATATGTAGTTAAAAGGGCTTTGATCATGAAAGGTGGGGAATTTATATTGTCAAAAAATGGATATCGCCAGATACGTATATATCTATCACTATTTTCTCAAACCGTGGTAGATAATTCTATTAGTGGGGGTATAGTCTTAAATATTATAACTACTTATCGACCAACCGAATAAAGCAGGCGTCACTCGCATCATTTGAATCAGATGAACAAATATTAGAGGCATCAATATGGTTAAAATCAAAAGTGAAATAATTAATATCCCATCCTAAAACACTCCCCTCTTTCTCTGATAGCCAATAAATAGCTCCGGGACGCATATATAAATCATAGAATAACGGCCTTAATTTCAGCCCGGCTCCCCACTGTGTTCGTTCCGGATACTGTTCTGTCCGTCCAGCAGCATATCGAAGCACTCCCGCACCAACATCTGCCCCTGCCCTCTTACGATGCCCATAGCCTGAGGCTCCAATTGGAAAAAACACATTCTTACAATTTTTTTTGTTGTATACAAAACAACCACGCATACCTAGCCCTTTAATATTACCTTCTGCTCTATAACCATATGCATGCTGTATATCAGTGGCAGTAGTTGTCGCTGAATCACCATACAAGACTCCATAGCCTTGCTCAATATCATCACTCTTATATAATGCCTGATAATCGGCGTATTCAGCCATACGAGCCCCAGACACGGACAAGTTCCAATCGGTTGGCTTAAGATTATCACTCTTATTCCCAATCTTGTCCCATTTCTTCTTTGTATCACTTCCAACGATTGTCAATTCCGGATTATAGAACTGGGACTGTTTAAACAGTCCAGGTTTCACATTGATCCATGGCTCCGAATAATTAACCTGATTGGATGCCGCAATAGGTTCCTCCAGGTTTCCAAGTTTAAACAAGGAGCCTTCATCCAATGGTGAAGACGCTTCCTGACCAGCTGTTACCAGATTAAAGGTATGCCATTTCGTACCATTTTCCAGCAAAGCAACAGGAGCACTACCTTGACGAACAAATATCAAGTGGGAACAAGTATAATTATGATATTCTATTCTTATTACTGCATGACGGGATTGTGTGACTCCACATGTATTCTTAAAGTTCACATTAAAATCTATCAGCGTCCCTGTGCTACCTCCATATTGGCTTAAAGTGATAAAATCATCACTACCGTTCACGATCTCCGCCCGCCAGGGGCCTTCGGAACTGAATGGTTCAAATTGCGTAGCATTTTCACGCGGCAACCGCATAAGCGTCACATGGAACGGCTTCACATTATTATGACTTCGATATATCCCCTTAGGATTAACAATACGACGCACCTGGAATATCTCAACCGTATCTTTCAGTACTCTGCTTTTAGCCTCTTCCGGATATTTAATTTCGGCAGTTATTTCGACTGTCGCCCGACGCTGATAGGCTACATAGGGATTATTGCCTGTATAGCCGGTAGTAACAATCATCTGCTTGGCACGGGTATACATCGGAATTGAAGCGTTCACAACATTGTTCCCTATTTTCTCTATTTTGAACTTTCCATGTCCATCATTATTCTCTGTTTCTTTTTCTTTCCCATTTTCATAATATGTTCTCACTCCCCTTTTTTTAGTCGGATCCGTACCTTTTCCTTCGCCATTATAATAAGCTTTATTACTCTCGATTGTCGTTATTCCATCACCTGTTCCTGTGTCTAACACTGTAGCTGTAGTTTTTCGAAGAGAAAGGAACCCGTTCCAAGGATCCGGATAGTCATCCCCTCTTTCTATTGGAGTATAGCCATCTCTCTTGGGCGGATTATACCCCTTCTGCAACGCAACGTCAGAATCGTACCAATGCGCATAATCCAACTGTGTACTTGTGTCCCCGGTATAAGCGCCGTATGGAGCCCAGTTATTAGTCAGGATGTTAGCACGCAAAGCAACCAATTCTGCCCCGCCTGTATTAACTTTTATCGGCAAGTTCATGGTACGGTTATAGAGATAAGATATATAATAAGGCTGAGGTACTTCTATTCCAGGGGTTTCTTCCTCATATTCGATGTGCCAGTCTACGTCATTGGCAAAACCCTTAAATCTTAGTGTAAGCTTATAATGATGGTTGCGCTCAGCATCGTAATCGATAGTGGTATTCTTGCCCAACATAAAACGATATTTTATTGGTCCACTGCCCACCTTCTCAGAATTGATTGACACATAAAAAGCTTCGACCTCTACATAGGTCCCTGCATCTACCCCATCTTTTGCAAGATAATCAGGATTATCCGGCAACCCCGGATGGTCCAACTTCCCATCAGGAACTCCGTCCGGGCCTGTAGAATCTTGTAGTTTATTCTTATCCTCATGTACGCCTTGCATATTTTCGTAAAAATAGAGGGCGTCCACCATCTCTCCGTGATGTTCCGACAGTCGCTCTTTTCTTTCTTCAGGAGTATCAACCATTTCTCCATTCTCCAATGGAATGCCATCCTTTGCATAAGAACCAAATATATTTTGCCCCTTAGCCAAACGTGGCCATAAGCGCTGGTTTTCCGCATTTCCTTCCGAATAATAGGTAATAGTTTCTCCGGTAGGGAACAAATCATTCCTTTTAGCAGGTGTATTGGATGCCCCCAACGAACAATATTTAGGTATATCCTTGATAGAAACAGACTTAAGATAAATAAATACCCCTTCTTTAAGATTAGTGGCATCATAAGCTACTGTTACTTTAGAAGAAGCACGCTTAAGCCAAGCATTTAGTTCTATTGCCGGTTTATTTATGATAATCTCCGGAGCATCGAAACCAGAAGCGTTCCCTTCGGAAGAAAAATAACCGAACATCTGATTATTATAGGATACCGAATAATTGCCTTTTGCATCTTTATCCCCATTTGACCATGTCAAATTAATCTTCTTCAATCCATCTGCTGTTTTTACTGCAGCTAATGAATCAACAGCCACGTTTCCCATATTTGCCACAGCATATATCCGATATTTTCCATAAGGAATATCATTCAACCGGAAGGTAGCTTTCGGAGTGTCTGTCTCTGCAGAAGTTCCTTTATCATCATTGGGACGATCGTTGTTGATATTATCAATCCGGAGTCCGTTCAAATCTCCCGGACTTTGAGCCGTGCCATAAAAGCTTCTTTTCAGCTCACCATCGGTAATACTATACATCAGCACACAGAGATTGTCGATATTCTTAATAGCGTCTCCCGCCGCACGGGTAGTCAGCGCGGGAAGCAGGGACTTGAAGTATATGGTAGCAGTAACATTCGACTCTCCACTACCTATCTCAGTATCATCATATAAAGGATCGTCTTTACAAGCAGCCAGACCCAATAACGATATCAGCATTATATACAAAAAACGACATTTCATTTCCATTGATATTTTTTCTCAAGTTAAAGACCAAAATCAGGTTCTAGAATAATTTCCGTATACGGCACTACTTTTACACAAACATCTACAACATCAACATGTGTTCGCGTGACATTGAATTTATAATAATAGTTGCGACGAATGTCAAAAGGAGTCCCTACTTCAACTTTTGAAGACGGAGCATCATAATATTTGAAATCAATAGTGTGTACCTTTTCGCTTTGCTTAAATTTTATCTTGATTTCAGACGCATCTATTGCCTTTTTTCCATCAACAACGTTCTGATATTCGGGAACATAGATAACAAAACGACTATCCGACATTCTTTCGAACGCAAGTTCTTTGTCATCAGCGTCATTCTTTCCAGCCGGCAAATGCAGCTTGTCTACATAATCATCGTCATAATTGCCTTTCACATAACCACTCTCATCCACAATATTATCTGGAGCACAATAACCTTTGCTGTTATAACGATGCAGTGTGACACGTTCCAATGTCCAGCCGGAAGTATCCACACAGTTTACTTCTACCTTAGCCATGGCGCGAAGCATGTGTATTGTCCCTAAATAAGTACACATATTTGAATAAAACTTTTTATTCTCACAATACTTCACCCCATATATCGGAATCAGGTTATCTAAGGAAAGTATAAAAGGAGAGATGTACGGATATTGACTGTTTATACTGCTGCAAATATCTCCTATAGTTGTTTCACCCACTTTCAATTCTTGTGGATAGTCCCTCCAATTGGCAAGCATCACTACCTTAAAATCTGAAGATAGAGGTTTGTTAATCCTGCCTACCACATCATAGTATTTAGACCGGACACCTGCATTGCCTACAAGAGCAATACGTTCCGGTTGAAGGGCTGAGAGATACTTATTGTCCACATCAAAAAAGAGAATACGGAAATTTGTGTTGGCAAAATCAATATAATTTTCAAAATCGCTTCCCATACCGTTGTCATAGTCACCCTCCGGTGCCCGGGTATCGGGGATTTCCTCAAATGCAATATGAAAACCGACCTGCACACCATCTTCTTCTTCCCATGAATCCACAAGAATGCTATCCTTTTCCGAACTGCACGAGAAAAAGATGCAGGAGAAAAGGAAAAAATAAAGAAACACCCGTATGCTATTACCGTTTCTCATGATTTATCCTCTTTTAAACGCCGGTTTCCTGAAGAACAACTTTCCAAGAGTTTATATAAATATAAGCATCCATCCAACGGTCTCCTTCATCAAGGAAGAAAACCATATTATATTCATCCTGTCGGTCAAGGTATTCCTGGTCATCCATCTGGCGATTATATTCTCCTTTCACCAACAAAGCGTAATCTATCAAAGGGATGGAAAAGACTGTCTCTCCCTCATCGTTCGTCACTTTCAGACGGGGAGCATTTTCCTTCATCAATCTTGCAGTGGTAAGTTCCGCTACAACTGCGCTAAATGAAGAAACTGCCCTACTATCTATATCGTCAATCTCTGCTGTACCTGCTTTCGTATGCCAGGCGTAATATGTCACAGGTTCATCAGAAAGCAATTTGTTATCCCAGTTCATTAATCCATTTTCATCAGTAATCGAAAAAGTGAATTTATCCTTATCCACCGGTTCTCCCGAAAGATGCTGTAATACTACACGTATATTATTGGTATTTTTCACCAAGGGAACAACAAAAGTATGCGTGCCTTCTTCACTGCTGAAGGTTTGCTCTTCCAGATAGCCATGATATAACCGGTTAAGGTCTTCTTTGACATAAGCTGTCCCATCGGCTGCATGTTCCCGTTCCAATGTGCAAGTCAAGCCTTCTCTATGAGATGAAACAGGAACGGCGAATGAATCGCCCCCTGCCAAGCCGCACCATGCCAATAAGCTATAATTTCCAGGCTCTACATCTACTTCCATCGCATAGTCATCCTTAGCAAGAGCCTCCCCTTGTCCGGAACCTTGCCATACTACATTATTCCGCTCATCAAGAACATAGAGGGTAACCGAATTTACCTCATGCGCAAAAGCGTCTGCAAATTTCATATTCATATCATAGCGAAACTTGACATGATAATGTACAGAGCAATCCCCTTCATCCTCGTAAATCCCATCACACGCAGCCATTACAGAAAGGACAGACAACAGCATAAGCAGTGGCAATCTTGTTATTGTTTTATTTATTTCTTTCATATAAACCAATGTATTCATCGTTTATACATGAATTATTTCTCTCGTTTATATAGTCTGCGGATAACCGCAGGGAATTTTCATTACTAGTGGGAAAGATATGACGTCACTCTTTCCAAAGCCGCCCTTTCTTTGTACCGGAACGGAAGTACTTCCTTTTATATTATCCCAAGGTGAAGCGGCTTTAAGCCCCTTCACCCTCGAGATGATTTTTTTATTATATATTCAAATTTACAAGCCTACACCTTGATTTACAACTTTCCAAGAAAGGATATTGATTGTAGCGCCTACGTAATAGTTTTCTTTTTCATCGTCTACACTCGGAACAATCACTTCCTCAGGATTAAATATCCCTTTACCCAAGTTCTCCAATTTATTGATAGTTACTTTGTAATAATGGTTACGAACAACACCATAGTGAGCCTCTTTTATTTCATCTTTTTTAAGCTTCTTATTATCGTCCAACTCACTAGCTTCATGCTTTCTAAGATGTTCTATAGGAATATTGTAATACATTAATCCACCGTTATAAGCAACAACATCACTATTTTCAACACCTTCAAAGGCTAGTTTGTTATTATACTCAGTGAAATCTGTTTCTGCAACCCACGTCTGTTTATCTTCTACTATTGCACCTTTCTTATACAGCTGAACACCTTCCTGCAATTTCTTAAGTTGCACTTTTACTTTACCATCGCCACCATTATTTACCAATTCTACATAATTTTCATCAATTTGAATGTATTTAGAATCATCGCTTTCATCTTGATGATACAAATCTATTCCTTGCGTATTAAGTACATATTTCAAAAAGTCCGTTTGATTGAAGAGCATACCATTATAACGAACAAGATTCAATCCCTCTCCATTTTTATCACAGACTTTTGCTACCAACAAAATGCTTGTAACAGCCGCACGGTTCTTCGCTATTTCTGCTGTATTTGTATTTTCGGCACAATAGTCCACAGTACCGATTGCGTTCCCACAAGAACTGGATGTAACATATTTCAAATATGCAGACTTGTCAGAATCCAAACCATTGCCATTCTTACTTGCATCCCAAGCACCTTCCGGATAGTCATTCTTGGCATAATTGTAAGATTTGCCCCAAAAACTACGATGATAATCTGCTTTACTCCAAGCTGGTTCCCAAAGATTAAATTTGTTATCTTCCCACTCTATATCTATGTTTTTAGCCAAATAGGAATCTTTAGCAGTAGCATTCAATCCCCAACCAACAAACTGAACAAAGACATCGGTCGCACCAATTCCCAAACCACCATCTCCAGATACACCACCTTCTATAGTTCCCTGATCATTCTGATTACCTGCAATTGTTACATTCAGTTTATACATTCCTTTAGTAGCTCCATCTGCAACAGGCTTCAAACTTTCATTATCCACATCCAGTTTCACTTTTGCAGCAAGACGCTCTACATAGACACTAACAGGAGAGCTATATTCTGCCTTAGCAGGTTCTTTAGCAAAATTGTTTGCTGTAATTTCTGTAACGAAATAAAGCGGAAGTCCTTTATCACTAGTCTGACCATTATTATAGCTAGTCGTACTCATGATAAATCCTTTTTCCGTATTTTTGTAAATCCCCTGCCCAGCCATCAATGTTTTCTCAACTTCGCCAAGTGTCTCGCCGGCTTCAAAATCATTTGCTGTATTGAGCACGGTTACTAAATACTTAGGAAATGTTGTTTCCGTCAAACCACGCAATACAATTACAGTATTACCTTCAAATTCAATATTCTCGTTTTGGTCTGGATCGTTTCCACCATCCCAAACATCAGCCTTCGTAACAAAAGCACCATTCTGATCATAGAAATAGAACTTTGCGTTCGTTACCGCTCCTTCGGCTTTGCTGGCATCCGCATCTTCATAATTGCCATCTGTGGCTCTCGTCGTTGCACCTGCATTAACAATACGAACATTTACATAAGCTTCCCCATTAGGAAAAACAACGGTATTGCCGCCATTGGCATCCGTCACATCGTTACTCTCATCGGAACATGCACATAATGCCATACATGCAAAAATCCCCCAAATAAACTTTTTCATTTTCATAATATAAATAATTAATAGTTATAATAAATATTTATCTCATACATCTTCACTTTAGTTTCACCAATCACTCCTACCTCTTTGACAACTCGATTCTCCCATGAGCGAGAACGTTAATGGATTAATAAATTATTTTTAGCTTTCTCTATTTTATCTATTTCAATAAGAATTATCTCAGCCTGCTCTACCCCCATCGCTTTCGCGTCATTCAAGAATCTTCGCGCACTATCATAATCCTCAACAAGAAAGGCATATGCCCCACGGGCGTATACAGCCTGTGGCGAATCTCCCGTTTTAGAAAGATAACGTTTTGCGCTTTCAAGATCCTTACGCTGCATTGCGGAATTCGCCGCATTCAAGTTGGCTGTCTCGTCATCAGGATACATTCTCACAGCCGTCTCAAACACATCGTTGAACTCAACGCTTCCCGGTTCGTATGTCCGTGCCACAAGATAGAACTCATTGAGGCTGAGTTTCTGAGGCTGCGTCTGCATGATACGTTTTATCTCTTCCACATCGCTGAAGCTGCGGATAACGTAGTCTATACGATAATCGGTATGACGTAAGGCCGGATAACAGTTCTGCAACAAGAAGCGGTATTCTTCCGGATAAGTCCGTTTTATCTTCGCTTCTTTAGCATCCGGTTCCAGATTGCTGTCAATCATATTCAATATTTCTGTGCGGTGTGCCAGATTGGTCTTCTCAACATAACGGCGCAACCCGGCCCAATCTTCCGGCTCATAGTCCGTAACTATAACACTATCCTTAAAATGATATAGCTGATTGATATAATGTTTCAATGCTGCCGTACGGCCTATAGCCAAATCCCGGTTATGAGAATACGGACTTTCGGGTGACGCATATCCCTTGAGCCACACCGAAGTAATAGTAATATCCTTGTCGTTCCGTACAGAATCGATGGAAGCTTGGATTTTACCCAATTCATGTGTATTCTGACGATATTCGGGATAAATAACCGTCTTATCGACCGGAAAATCAATGAAAGCCGAACCGGAAAGTGAGCGGCTTTTGACCGCTTCTGCCTGAGGGTAAACATAAAGCAACTGCGGAGACAACGGGATCACTTCCATATATCCTCCTAACGGCTCGACATATTCCGCCAATAGTGTGTTGCAACAGCCGTAATCACTGCGATATAACTCCAATGCGGCCCCGTTCATCCATCCATAGTAAGGCATAATGGCATGATATGCCACATCTGAGGGTTTTGAACGCGCCTTAAATGACATCTCTTTTGCACCGGACAACATGCTTTCTCCATTACGCACATAGTAATAATAGCGTTGACGCCCATAAATTCCTATCGACGGAAGTTCAAGCGTGTCTGTCGCGCACACAAAACGGGGAGTAAGTAATACAGCCCTGTTTACGTCCACATCCAAAGGAGACAAACCCATGCTCATGTCAACCACTATGTATTCACCGTTCCGTTCAATCCTGAGACTATCGGTTATCACTCCGACAGTTTGCTGGGCATTCAGCATACAGCATGTTCCCAGCCATGCTGTTATAATAAGAATCATTTGTTTCATAACTAAACGCTTTTTAGAATAAATAGACTAGATTTACTGCTGCCTTAGTTGGACCGAAATAGTTATGTGGTCTGTTTTCACCGACTTTCTTTCCACATCCGGCACACCTGAAACGGTCATAACGGGTATAGGAATAACCGACGCCTATTTCAGCCTCGATATTCCAATGCCGTCCCAATATCCAGGCATAGCCATAAGCAACGCCCGCACCAACAAACCATCCTTGATACCGGGTATCTTTAAGACTTGAGAAATTCGTACCCAATAAACTGAAATCAGTGTCAATGCCACCTATATTATATTGGCCGCCATGCAGATGAGCTCCGACGAAATGTCCTGCAAAGCGATCGCAGAACCAATAACGGGCCTCAGGTTGCACCGCCCAATGCTTCCACCGGCGATCATGCGACAATGTCCATGCATTGACCTCTCCGGAGATGTCAAGCGTCCAGCGAGGTGCCAGTCCAACCTCCAAACCGGTATTTATATTCAAAAAAACATCGGATAAAATATTGGTCTTGATTGCCACATTCTGCGAACAGACCGGATGAGCCACAATATTCATGACTATTATCAGAAGAAAAATCCCTAGCTTCATCATTTGTGTGTATTCTTATGCTAAACATTTGTTGTCATTTCCCTTGGAATAGCATCCAAACAAGTAGCAATAAACAGATTAACATTTCACTGATAATCCAAGAATATAACTTGTATTTTAGTTTCCCTTGTAAATATGTTTATGCCCCAATTATATTCGTTTGATAGCTTAATCCGATACTTCTCTTATCAAGAAAAGTACCGCTAACATTTATATCTGATATTTACACATTTGTGCTGTACGGACATAGCACTCCGCTTAACATTTGACAAAAAATGCTAATATTTTTTGTTGCGAATCAAAAAAGTTTATTGAATATAATAGTGTATACCTTATTTTTTGTAATTTTGCATCATCTAATACTTTTCTTGATAAGAAAAGTACCGGGTTAACAACGTGTTTTCATACTTTTTATATTATTATAAAGAATTGATAATAAGACTATTAGCCTTATCAACAGCAGAAGTATCCAATGAAGCAAGATAAATCTTCGTAGTATTCTCAGAATCGTGTCCCATAGCTTCACAAATCACAGAAATAGAGATATTTTTACTTTTGGCTATACTTGCCCAAGCGTGACGGGCGACATATGTTGTCAGCGTAACATTCAAGTTCAACAGTTTTCCAATCATTTTTAATTTCCTGTTTATCAAGTGTGCCGCATTTTGATATTGGCGTCTCTCGTTTTTATTGATGTCCTTTATTATCGGCAGCAGATAAGGCGTATCTGCCGTATCATACTTATTGATAATTTCCTGCATAGGTTTTTCCCATTTGATAAAAAGCTGCTGGTTCGTTTTGTGACGCCGATATGCCAGGATACCGTTCCGGATATCTTTCTTTTTAAGGAACGCCATATCTACGAATGACATCCCGCGGGTATAAAACGAAAACATAAAGATGTCCCGGGCATAATCCATCGACGGGGAGAATCTCAATTCCATATCCCTTATCTGACGGATGACTTTCATGGGTACAGCACGCTTCATGGTCTTGTCAATTCCAGTATACACATGCTTAAAGGGATTGCGCTGCACAGTTAACTCTTTGTCTACAGCACGGTTATATATTGCCCGCAAATTTCTCATATAATACGAAGAACTGTTGGGGCATACTCCGGCAGATTTCAAATAGGTCTCATACTCAACCATAAGAACCGAATCGATTCCTTCAATAAGTATATCTCCACGATTTCCCATGAAACGTTCGAAACTGTTCAGAGTTGCTGCATAAGTTTCAGCAGTACGTTCTTTACCAATCTGCTTTAACTGCGCAACAAGCTCTCGCCCAAACGAAAGAAAACCACCAACAGAAGGAGACTGATAAGCCCTCACTACGTCTCCTGACGTAAAGGAATTTGCAGACCGCTCGAGACTCAGGACTATTTCCCGAAGTCGGGATTGATCTTCCAAAATACATTTTCTCAATGTGGTTAGATAATGTGCACGCATTGCGTCGTCAGCAGGAATGACGATTAACGACAATCTCTTGTCCCATTCTGAGGAGAAAAGCTTGTAGCCGGTGCTTATTTGCCTCACGACCCGGTCATGGGTCACCTGATAAAACAAAGTCCCCTCTTTATCAAAAACCGAGGAAGGACGAAACTTAACTTTTACTGTTGCCATATAAGTTATATTTTGAATTAAATAATTATTGATATAACAAATATGGGAATAAAAAAAAGAGACTGAATAACTTTTTATTGTTAAACAGCCTCTTACTATTTCTTTTTTAGAGTTAACTTGGAGTCTCTACCTACCATTTATAGTTAATACCAAAACTAAGCAGTTCTTTCAACTGGAAAAAGCTGTCGCCTTCAGTCGGTTTAGAACTGTCGTCAAAACGGGTATGCACGTAAAGTTTGGTAGAAAGATAGCGGTTCAGGACGAAGTTGAAGGTATTTTCCCATTCTACACGCGCCCAATGGTAGTTGGTCAGATAATTGAAACGGGATTCCAAGGTTACGGCGGAGATTATCGTCCAGTTGAGTGTCGCTTGTAATTGGGAACCGAAGTCATTCTTGGAACACTTTCCTTCGTCCAAGCCAAATTTGGTTTCGTCTACTTCCGAGCTGCCAATATAACGCAAGTTGTAAGTCAATGGCGCCATAAAGACGGAAAGATTGAATTTCTTCTTACTCAGTTTATAGTCCATACCGACACTGACCGCCAAATCCGCCGGTGACATAAATGTTGAAACCAAAACATCACTATTCGCTTTATAACCGTTGAAAAACTGGGTCTTGAATTCGGAAGAAATGGTATAGTACCAGTTTTTGAGGGCCCGCAAACCTAATTTGTTATACAGGCGGAGCTGGTCGGTATTAAACAGGTATTTGTGATATTCGTCAGACGGGGTGGAAGTCATACCTACCTTAGCTTCGAGTTGATTCTCGAACAGGATTCTTTCATTGTCGTTGTAGTTGGCAAAAATTTGGAAAGTCGCCAAACCGGAGAAGTTGCTTTCACCACCCTTGTACCAGTTGTCCGAAAGGTGGTTCTGGCTGATTTGCAGCGATCCGTTACCACCGGTCACCCACCAGTTGGGACGGCTGATCTTTATATCGGCCTTACCTACATTATCATCCATGTTCTCCGGTTGGAACAGGTGGACAACACTGGCTTTCGGGGATATTTTCGGTTTCACGTCGCGACGGAAAACATCACGGCTCATGATGCGGTCTTCCGTAGTGACTACCAGTTGTGGTTTTTGCAGATAAAGATCCATCAATGCCTTATTGACCAAAGTATTGGCACGTCGGGTCTTGGAGAATGCCAGCGTGTCATAAGGAAGAAGCTCCGTTGGCAGTTGCGGAGTGGTATCCAGCTGCACAGGCTTCCATTCCAGTTTTGAATATTGTTCCATCGGGGCATAATAATATGCCAGCGGAGTAAACAGACGGAAATAGTCAGGATCGGACGGAATATAACGCGCAGGTACGGACAGGTCATTCAGATAATCCAGTTGGGCGATATACTTATTATATAAATAAGAGACTGTATCCAGTTTCGGAGTCGGGCCTGACATGTTGAGCTTGAGCATCAAATATTTCTGAAGTTCCGCTGAAAGCGTATCTGCTTTCACAACTTTGGCTTTTGCCACTACTGTTGAAGGCTTGGTCGTTTTCGGGGATTTGGTCGCCTTGGCAGGTTTGAGAGTTTCGGGAGCAGGCTGCAAAGAATCAACCGGAATCACGGAATCAACGGCTGATTCCTGAACAGGCTCCTGTGCATAAAGTGATAACGTTAATAAAGACAGGATAAAAGCTGAACATAAAGTAGTAATTCTCATCATATTTGTCTATGGTTTAGGGTGCAAAGCTACATTATTTTGTTCAGAAATCATAGGAATCTTTTAAAATTGCATTTTTTAATAAATTTGTAGCGGCGAAAGGCAGCATTCTTCCTCTTTTTTTTATAATTTTGCGCTTTTTAAGTTCGTAAGAATACTACTAAGTAAACAATTATTAAAACAGTTATAGCTGTGGGAGAAACAAAGTATATTTTCGTCACCGGTGGTGTTGCCTCTTCGTTAGGAAAAGGTATCATCTCATCATCCATCGGTAAGTTGCTACAAGCAAGAGGTTATAATGTAACCATCCAGAAGTTTGACCCGTACATCAACATCGACCCGGGAACATTGAATCCATATGAGCACGGAGAGTGCTATGTTACCGTAGACGGACACGAAGCCGACCTTGACCTGGGACATTATGAGCGTTTCCTGGGCATTCAAACGACAAAGGCGAACAACATTACTACGGGACGTATCTACAAGAGCGTTATCGATAAGGAGCGCCGTGGAGATTATCTGGGTAAGACAATCCAGGTGATTCCTCATATCACGGATGAAATCAAACGGAATGTGAAGCTGCTCGGAAACAAGTACAAATTCGATTTTGTAATCACAGAAATCGGTGGTACGGTCGGCGACATCGAGTCACTCCCCTACCTCGAAAGTATCCGTCAGTTGAAATGGGAACTTGGCAAGAATGCCCTTTGTGTGCACTTGACTTATGTCCCTTATCTTGCTGCTGCCGGAGAACTGAAAACGAAACCGACACAACATTCGGTGAAGGAACTTCAGAGTGTAGGTATTCAACCGGATGTACTGGTACTCCGTGCCGAACATCCGCTAAGCGACGGATTGCGCAAAAAGGTGGCACAATTTTGTAATGTGGACGATAAAGCCGTAGTGCAGTCTATCGACGCGGAAACAATCTACGAAGTACCTATCCTGATGCAGGCACAAGGACTGGACAGCACCATTCTTGAAAAGATGGGACTGCCGGTAGGAGAAACTCCGGGACTCGGCCCATGGCGCAAATTCCTGGAACGCCGTCACGCTGCAGAAACAAAAGAGCCGGTTAATATTGCGTTAGTCGGGAAATATGACTTGCAGGATGCGTATAAATCTATCCGTGAAGCTTTGTCACAGGCCGGTACTTACAATGACCGCAAGGTGGAAGTGCATTTCGTAAACAGTGAAAAGCTGACAGACGAGAATGTAGATGAAGCGTTGAAAGGTATGGCCGGTGTCATGATCGGCCCGGGATTTGGGCAGCGTGGTATTGACGGCAAGTTTGTTGCTATCAAATATACGCGTACACATGATATTCCGACTTTCGGTATTTGCTTGGGTATGCAATGTATCGCCATCGAATTTGCACGCAACGTACTGGGTTATGCCGATGCCAACTCACGCGAGATGGATGAAAAGACTCCGCACAACGTGATCGACATCATGGAAGAACAGAAGGCAATCACCAATATGGGTGGTACGATGCGTTTGGGCGCTTACGAATGCGTATTGAATAAAGACTCCAAGACCTATCAGGCTTACGGACAGGAACATATTCAGGAACGTCACCGTCACCGTTATGAGTTCAACAATGACTACAAAGAACAATACGAAGCTGCCGGCATGAAATGTGTAGGTATCAACCCAGAGTCGGATTTGGTGGAAATTGTGGAAATCCCGGCATTGAAGTGGTTCGTTGGTACGCAGTTCCATCCGGAATACGGTAGTACGGTATTGAACCCGCATCCGTTGTTCGTAGCGTTTGTGAAAGCTGCTATCGAAAACGAAAAGTAAATTAGTAATTTGTAATTAAAATAAGAATGGATAAAAACACCATCACAGGTCTCGTTTTAATAGGTATATTATTGGTAGGATTCAGTTTTCTGAGCCGTCCCAGCGAGGAGCAGATAGCTGCACAAAAGAGATACTACGATTCTATTGCCGTGGTACAGCAGCAAGAAGAAGCGCTGAAGGCGAAAACAGAAGCTGCACTGGCTAACAGCAAGCAAGAGACTGCTACATCGGTAGCCGATTCTTCCGCCCTGTTTTTCAATGCCATGCATGGAACAGACTCTAAAATCAGCATTCAGAATAACGTAGCGGAAATCACTTTCACGACGAAGGGCGGACGTGTATATTCAGCCATGCTGAAGGATTACATGGCACAGGATAAGAAGACTCCGGTCATGCTGTTCGACGGTGATGATGCTTCGATGAATTTCAACTTCTACAATAAAGAAGGCGCTATTCAGACAAAGGATTATTTCTTTGAAGCAGTGAACAAGACGGATAGCAGTGTTACCATGCGTTTGGTTGCGAACAGCGAAAGCTATATTGACTTCATATATACGCTGAAGCCGGACAGCTACTTGATGAACTTTGAAATCAAGGCTACAGGTATGGCGGACAAACTGGCAAGCACCAAATATGTGGACATTGACTGGTCGCAACGTGCCCGCCAACTGGAAAAAGGATTCACTTACGAGAATCGTTTGTCTGAGCTGACTTATAAGGTGACAGGTGAAAATGTAGATAACTTGTCGGCTGCTAAAGATGATGATAAGAAGTTGGAAAGCCGCATTGACTGGGTGGCGTTCAAAAACCAGTTCTTCTCTTCTGTATTTATCGCTGAGCAGGATTTCGAAAAGGTTTCTGTAAAATCGAGAATGGAACAGCAAGGAAGCGGATATATCAAGGATTACTCTGCTGAAATGAATACATTCTTCGATCCGACAGGCAAAGAACCGACAGAAATGTATTTCTATTTCGGTCCGAACCACTTCAAGACGCTAAAGGCGTTGGATAAGGGTCGTACCGAGAAATGGGAACTTCACAGACTGGTATATCTGGGCTGGCCGTTGATTCGCTGGATTAATCAATTCATCACGATCAACGTATTCGACTGGTTGTCCGGTTGGGGCTTGAGCATGGGTATCGTATTGTTGATTCTGACTATCATGGTGAAAGTTGTGGTTTATCCGGCTACCTGGAAAACTTATATGTCTTCTGCCAAGATGCGCGTTTTGAAACCGAAAATCGACGAAATCAACAAGAAGTATCCGAAGCAGGAAGACGCGATGAAGAAGCAGCAGGAAGTGATGGGGCTTTACAGCCAATATGGGGTAAGCCCAATGGGCGGCTGTCTGCCGATGTTGTTGCAGTTCCCTATCCTGATGGCTTTGTTTATGTTCGTGCCGAGTGCTATCGAGTTGCGCCAACAGAGTTTCTTGTGGGCGGACGACCTTTCCACTTATGACGCGTTCATCACATTCCCCTTCCATATTCCGTTCCTGGGTAACCACCTCAGCTTAT